>Ga0187850_10000055_pt1 | contig 137982 bp, 114 predicted proteins | sample June2016WEW_4_15_FD_132436 | JGI IMG/M metagenome (GOLD analysis project Ga0187850, IMG submission 132436) | Peatland microbial communities from SPRUCE experiment site at the Marcell Experimental Forest, Minnesota, USA - June2016WEW_4_150 | ecosystem: Environmental > Terrestrial > Soil >...
ATGGGCACATGCTTGGCCCGCAGCGGGGCGATCAAGTTCACGATCTCGCGGGTGTTGCCTGCCTTGGAAACTAAAATGGCAAGGTCAGACGGCTGCGCCAGCCCCAGCCCGCCGTGCAGGGCATCCCCGGGCGCCAAAAAGATCGCCGGGCGCTCAATGCAGCAGAGCGAGTGAGCGATCTTCCGTGCCGCCGCCCCTGAGGTGCCGCACCCCACCGTGAGCACCCGTCCCTGGCATTGCGCGATGGCCGTGACGCATCGGGAAAGCATCTTCGGATCCATCGTTTCACGAAGCCGCCGCACGGCCGCGGCCTCGGCGCTCCAGACCGATTCCGCGGTCTTCCACACCAGAACGGTTCTGTTTTTCACACTTGGCGGCATAGATATGGATCTCGGGCGTCCCGAATCATCGGTATTAAGGCCAGAAGCCGACCGGGACGCAAGGCCGAATTTCAGACTTACAAATGAAGCCGCTGAACGCGCCCCTCCAACCGGCCATTGCCCGCTCTGGTTCTTCTCGAATTCGTCCCTGGAGTTCTTGACCGGCAAAACTCGTTCTAATCAGGTCAAGTTTCGCTGCGATTGCAATCCCGATTCGGAATCGGGACTTTTAGGTGAATTGAGCATTGAGGATTGAAAAACGATCGTTGGTTATTGAAGAACGGCCGCGGATGACGCCGAATGAACTTTCGGACTGCGGACTCAATGACCAATAAGCAATACTCAATACTCAATTCTCAATGAATCCCGATTCCGAATCCCGATTCCGAATCGGGATTCCAGAGGCGGTCTGAGGCGCAGCCTCGCTAATCATCCGTTGACATCTCCTCCAGAAGGTGGAGTGTTATTCAGAAACAGCGAAGAATCCGGACGGAAAGGTACACCAATGAAAAAGCTACTGATGGTGATGGCCCTGGCGGGGTTGCTGGCCGGCTGTGCCTCGTTCTTTGACGGCGACCGCGGGGCCGGCTATGGAGCGGGTCGGGAAAGGGGCACGACTGGCGTCAGCACCGGGGCGGATGCCGGAATGGAAAATGGCATTACCGGCAGCGAGTCAACACCCCCGCCTTGACCCGGCCGCCTGAGCACCCCCACCGTAGTTGAGGGAAAGCACGGTGGCGTCCCGCCGGGCGGGGCCGTAACCGAGCGGAACACTCCATTGGCCACATTGGCTGGATTGGCCACATTGGCTATTTTTTCCAAAAAACCGGCCAGCCCGCGCTGACTTCTCCTACTTTTGCGCCTTCCCGCCGGCGCCTGCTCCGGGGTAACCAACGGCCTGCGCCAGGATGATCCGCTGCTCGGGCTTGAGCTTCATCGCGGCCGCCAGCGGCGCCCGCTCCAGGTCATACACCACCGTCGCCAGCCCCGCCGAAGCGCAGTAAAGGGAAATGTTCTGGCTGATGCAACCCGTCGCAAACTGCGCGTAAAGGGGCCGCAGCTCCGCTTTCGCCTTGGCCAGGCGCGACAGGTCCGCCACGAAAACCAGCACCGCCGGCGCATCCTTGATAAACGGCTGGCCGTTGGTCTTGGTGCGCAGGTCCTCACCGGAAACCGGGGTCAACTCGTTGGCCTTTGCGTCGTAGAGATAGAGTCCCTCCGGCAGGGCTACGTAAAGGCCCACCTCCTGGGCATTCATGGCCGAAGGGGCGGTGCGGCGCCCGTCTGCGGGGCGATTGATGCCGAAACCGGCCCAGAGCAGGTTGGCCAGCACCTGGGGCGGGAGTTTGCCGGGCTTGAACTCGCGCGTCGTCCGGCGCTGCTTGAGCGCCTCCATCAACGGCTTCCCGCCTTCGGTCTGTGGCGCCGGGAGCGGAATCGGTTTAAGCCCTTCGCCCGGCAGCGCGCTCAGGCCCAGGGTCATCACCAGGGCGGTGATGGGCAAAACTCCAGGGGAATTCGTTCGCATAAGTTGTTTCTCAAGTCGGCCGCGCAGACCTCAGCCGCTGTGTGTCGCAAGAAACCCTGCCCTCGTCAAGGCCGGAGCAAGTGCCTGCTCTGAAGCAACAAACACCACCACCGGAAAATGTGCTGGCCAAAGAGGCGAAAAAGTGTGAAACCTATGCCACGGCAAGACCGCCTGGGAACACGGTGGTAGCGGCTGGGCCGCGGTTTTGCCTGATTAAATCGAACTATGTGTGCAAGTCTTTTGGGCGCGCGCAGGCGCCAGGCCGTTGCAAAGCCACGGCGCAAGGGCAGCTTGCCCTTGTCCCGGATGGTGGTGTTGCCCGCCGGCGTCGAGTCTGCGGAGGGCGCGGCCTACTCGTTTGTGGACCTCGGCGATTCGGCCCGGGTCGCCCTGTCGCTCGCCCCTGGCGGACGGGGTCCTTTTCGCGAGCAGGCCCGCGAAGTCATGGCGGCCCTGCAAGCCATCCTGGCCAAACAACCGGAGCAGATGACCGTCACGGTCCAGACCGTCTTCCTGCGCGACGCCGCCGACCAGGCTGAATGTGAGGCGATCTTCGGCGCCCATTACGGCGCTCAGTGGCCCGTGACCAACTTCGTGAGCCAGCCTCCTTGCTCCGGGGCGGCTCTGGCCCTGGAGGCCTGGGCCATCGGCGGCGACTCGGTGCGGATCGAGCGCTATGGTCTGGAGGCGCTGGTGGTCAGCTATGACAGCGTGCGCTGGGTGCATTGCGGCGGCGTCAAGGCGCTCGCCTCTTTGGACGGCGCTTACCCGCAGGCCCTGGATGCCTTGGCGCGCCTGAGCCGCGTCCTGGCCCGAGCAGGCTGCGGGCTCGAGCAGGTGGTGCGAACCTGGTTTTATTTGGGAGGGATCACCGACCCGGAAGCCAAGGTCTGGCGCTACCAGGAGCTGAACCGCGCCCGGTCCGATTTCTACCGCGCTATCCGTTTCCACTCCTCCCGCCTCCAACGCGATAACCCCCCAGGCGTTTACCCGGCCAGCACGGGCATCGGCATGTCCAGCCCCGGCCTCGTGATCGGTTGCCTGGCCCTGGAGACCGACCGGGAGGACGTCTTGCTGCTCCCGCTCGAAAACCCCCAACAAACGCCCGCTTACGCCTACCATTCCAAGTATTCCAGTCAAAGCCCCAAGTTCTCGCGGGCCATGGCCCTGCGCCTGGGCGATTACCTCACCACCTGGATCTCCGGCACTGCCAGCATTGTCGGCTCCGAAAGCTGTCACCCGGGCGACATCGAAAAGCAGACCGAGCAGACCATCGATAACATCCAGCGGCTCATCGCCTCGGACAACTTCGCGGCGCACGGCGTCAGCGGGGCGGGCGCCGCTCTGCACGACCTGGCGAAGATCCGCGTCTATCTCAAGCGACTCGAGGACTTGGACAAGTGCCGGGCCATTTGCAGGCAGCGTTTTGGGGCCGTGCCCGCCGTGTACGCCGTGGCGGATATCTGCCGGCCAGAGTTGCTGGTCGAAATCGAGGGAGTTGCTTTCTCGCGCTATTCGCCCCCAGCCAGGCCTCTGGGCCCCGGCAAGTGAGGCGGCTATACCGAGGCCTTTGAAAACTGCGATAGACGTCCCGGGCGCAAGCCCGAGGGTCTGGCCAAATCTGGCAGGGGCCCGTGGAATAAGCTCCCGACTTGTCGGGACTGCGATTCCGAATTTGACTCGCAAATCATCCCGGGAGGGGTAAAGTCCTGACATGAGCTATTTGACGGTCGAAGTTGAAATTGATCACGGGCGGATCGTCTCCCGCGACTTGGAGCGTTTGCCGGAGAAAGGCAGCGGGCTGTTGACTATTCTAGAGCCCGTTGCGGCCGTGGCCAGGGAGAAGCCCGTCCGTCAACGGGTGGAATTGCCACTGATCCGCGGAGACGGCGAGCGGATGATCAACCCGACAACACAGGAACTCGATGCCAGTCTCTGGGGGGATTAGCCTGCCCGATGCCAACGTCTGGCTGGCGCTGGTCTTCTCCGACCACGTCCACCATGCCAAGGCCAAGGCCTGGTTCGACGCTCAGGCTGACGGCTCGTGCGCGTTCTGCCGCCTCACGCAGATGGCCCTGTTGCGGCACCTGACCAACGCGAAAATCATGGGCCACTTCCTTCAAAATCAGCAAGAAGCCTGGAGGAGCTTTGACAGGCTGGCCAATGATCCCCGCGTGGTGTTCCTGCCGGAGCCACCTTCGGCGGAGGCGAGTTTCCGCACCTTTACCCAAGCGCTCTCTCCGGCGCACGCTCTCTGGACGGATGCTTACCTGGCGGCTGCTGCGGTTGGCTCTCAGTCAAGACTGGTGACCTTCGACCAGGGCTTCAGCCGGTTCTCAGGCTTGGAGGTTCTCATCTTGAGTTGAGAATACGCAGCCTCGAGGGGGGGGTGGCTGCGCTCCGCCGCGCAAGGGGACGCCGTCGGGCATGACAGTGGTGTCGATGCCCTGGGTCTTGCACACGGCCGGCATCTTGTTGCCAGAACATAGGGTCAGCCTTTTTTCCGGTGGTGGGGCGCCAACCCCGGCGGAAGCGCTGCGGACCTCGCCGTTTGGACCGATTTTGGTTGCGGCTCCGCCGCGCCAAGGGCATAACCGGGCCATGAATTCCGCACCGCTCGGCACGGTTGAGGCCGCCGGGCAACCGCCGGCGCTGCCGGAGTGGATCGGCACCGAAGAGCAGTTGGAGGAACTGCTGACCCGTCCGCGGGCGGCGCTGGTGGAATTCATCAAGACCATTGCCAGCCCGCTGCTCCTCCTGGGCGCCGGGGGCAAAATGGGGCCCACGCTGGCTGTGCTGGCCAAGCGGGCCGCGGCGGCGGCCCATCACCCGCTCGAGGTGATCGCCGTCAGCCGTTTCAGCGACAGCCCCGCGCGCGCCTGGCTCGAGGCGCGTCAGGTCAAAACCATCGCCTGCGATTTGCTGGACGCCCAGGCGGTCCAAAAGCTGCCCGACGCCCACGCCATCCTCTACCTCGTCGGACTGAAGTTCGGCACGGCGCAGAACCCGGCTGCGACCTGGGCCATGAACACGCTCGTTCCCGCGCGGGTGACCGAGCGCTACCCTCGCGCCCGCATCACGGCCCTCTCGACCGGGAATGTGTACCCGCTGGCGGAGGTCCGGCGGGGCGGCTCGCCGGAGACGGCGCCGCTGACTCCGCTGGGCGAGTACGCCAACGCGGCGGTGGGACGGGAGCGGCTCTTCGAGTTTTGTTCGCGCCGCCAGCAGACACCCGTCACGCTGCTCCGGCTTTTCTACGCCGTGGAATTGCGCTATGGCGTGCTGGTGGACATCGCCCGCAAGGTCCACCTCGGCGAGCGAGTCGAGCTGGCCAACGGCCACTTCAATTGCATCTGGCAGGGTGATGCCAACGAACTGGTGCTGCGGGCGCTCGCGCTGGCGGCCGCGCCGCCCTCCGTCTGGAACCTGTGCCGTCCGGAGCTCTTCTCGGTGCGGGCGGTCGCGTCGCGCTTGGGCGAACTCCTTGGGCGGCCGGCGCAATTCGCGGGGACGGAGGCGCCCACGGCGTTGGTGGGCAACTCGGCGCGGCTTTGCGCGGCACTGGGCCCGCCCTCCGTCCCGCTGGAGGCCATGCTGCGCTGGGTGGCCCATTGGGTGAAACAGGGCGGGCGCAACCTGGGCAAACCGACTCACTTCGAGGTGCGCGATGGCAACTATTGACACCGTGCGGGCGCGGCTGAACGAGGGGCTGGTTATCCCGGCATGTCCGCTGGCGCTCAATGCCCAACGCCGGCTGGATGAGCGGCGTCAGCGCGCGCTGTTCCGCTACTACTTGGCCGCCGGCACGGGCGGCTTGGCCATCGGCGTGCACACCACGCAGTTCGCCATCCGCTCCCCGAAAGTGGGCCTGTTCCGGCCGCTGCTGGAATTGGCCGCCGAGGCCCTGCGCCAGGCCGGGGCCGGGTGGGCGCGCATTACCGGCGTGTGCGGCGCGACCCGACAGGCTGTCGCCGAGGCGGCGCTGGCCCGCAAGCTGGGTTACCAGGCCGGTCTGCTGAGCCTGGGCGCGCTCAAGGCCGCCGGCGAAGACGCACTCCTGGCCCATTGCCGGGCGGTGGCGGAGGTCCTGCCGCTGTTCGGTTTTTATCTTCAGCCTGCGGTCGGCGGGCGAGTGCTGCCGTATCGGTTCTGGCGGCGCTTGGCCGAACTGGACAATGTCATTGCCATCAAGATCGCTCCCTTCAATCGCTACCAGACCCTCGACGTGGTGCGTGCCGTGGCTGAGGCCGGGCGCGAGGATATTGCGCTCTACACCGGCAACGACGACAGTATCGTGATCGACCTCTTGACGCCGTTCCGTTTTCAGCTTGGCGCCAGGACGGTCGAGCGCCGCATCGTGGGTGGTTTGCTGGGCCACTGGGCGGTCTGGACAAAGAAGGCCGTCGAACTCCACACCGAATGCCGCCGGCTCGCGCGCACAGGCAAACCAATCCCGGTCCGGCTCCTGCGCCAGGCCGCTGAGGTGACCGACGCCAACGCCGCCTTTTTCGACGCGGCGAACGGTTACGCCGGCTGTATTGCCGGTCTCCATGAGGTCTTGCGGCGCCAGGGCTTGCTCGAGGGGATATGGTGTCTGGACCCGAACGAGACGCTGAGTCAAGGCCAGCGGGAAGAAATCGAGCGGGTGTACCGCGCCTATCCGCATTGGCACGACGACGAATTTGTGGCCGAGCATCGGGATGAATGGCTCCGGGGTTGAAGCAGCCGCAACGGTCCATTGGGTTGGGGAGCGCAGGCGCGGCTTGGGAGCGCCTCACCCGACCGCCGGGTCGGCGATGGCGAACTGGGCGCGCGAGTCGCTCGCCGCGGCCTCAGGTCCCAGGCGCATGCGAGTCAAAGACCGCAGTGGCCTGAAGCCGAACCGCTGGGCGGCGGCTTTGGCGGTGTCGTTCGGGTCTGGAACGTCCCAAATCACCGGCCGGGTTCCGACCTCGCGCAGCAACGCCGCCGCCAGGGACAACGCTCCTTCAGCGCGGGGGCACACTATCGGCCCGAGGTAGTCCGCGCTGGCGCCGCCACGCAGCAGGCCCCAGCCGGCGGCAGCCCCGTTGGCGGGCCAGACCAGCGCCTTGCGGCCGTGGCGTGCCAGGCTGCGGAGCAAGCGGGAGCGGGGCGCCCCAAAGGCCGCCGCATCGATTTGGTCCACCGCGTCCCAATCCGCCGCGCTCAGGTCCCGCGTCTCTGCGAGCGCACTACTCGGCGCGGCCGGCTCGCTCCCGGCCGGGCGTTGGCAGCGCGTCAAGGTCCATTCGGGCACGAAGCCGAGCCGTTGGTAGAGCGGGTAGCCGGCGGGCGTGGCATCGAGTTTGATCGACCTGACGCCCCGGCGCTGGAGGTGTTCCAGGGCCTGGCGCATCAAGCTCGTGGCGATGCCCAGCCGCCGATGCTGCGGATGCACGAGCATCATGCCGATCCACGCCAGGGCCTGGCCGTAGGCGGTCGTGGTCACCGTGCCAACCATTGCCTGATCTCGGAGGGCGATGAAGCAGCCCTGCGGTTCCAATTCCAGCAGGCGGCGCCAGTCTTCAGGCGTCTGGTTCCAGCCCATGAGCCGGCGCAACTCGTCCGCGGCCGCCAGGTCGCTTTCCGTCATCAGGCGCAGAGATACGTTGTTCATCAGGTCCGGACTACAGTGACGGCTCGGTCGCTATGCCGCCAGCCAAATTCGGCGCATGAATCTTGAAACTCACCACGGCGCCCGAACCCGTTCTTCAGGCCAGGCCAAGGCTGAGGCGGGCTTTCTTTCGGAAGGTCCGGCAAGTCTGCCAGGCATGTCTGGCCTCTGTTTTGGTGGCGAGTGTGCCAGGATAGCGCGGCAGGACTGCCGCGTTACTCAGACGCTTGAGCGCCGGGCGAAACGCGGCCCAGAACGGCTCGAGGGCGACCGCCTGGTTGAGCAATTGTTCCAGGTCGTGGGTCCTGGGGAACTGGATGGAAGCCTCGTTCAATCTCGCTTTGAGATATTTCTCCGCACACTGCTGGGCATGGAAGCACACCGAGGCCCACACGGGTTTCTTGCGCGGTCGCGAGAGGGCAGCCGCGACAACAAAATCCTCTTCGGCTTTGGCCACCCATTCACGCGTGCTGACTTTCATACATGACACGGCCCTGGGCCATCACGAGTTCGACAAACATGTCGCGCTCGCGGAGCCGTGCCGCAATGAACTCCGGCCGCCGGACCAGCAGGTCCAAGGGAAAAGGCGTGTCAAAGCGGGCGCGAATCTGCCGTGCTTTGGTCACTGGACTGCCGTGAAAGGGCATGACCACCAACAGATCAATGTCAGAATGGGCGGTCGCCTGGCCCCAGGCGTAGGAGCCGAAAAGAATGATTTTTTGAGGTCGAAATTCGCGGGCCACCGCGTCGCAGTAAGCCTGAATCCGCTCGTCGGAAATCAGGCCCGTTCCGGCAGAAAGCCAGGGATAGAGACCAGGACGTGACGGCGGCGGAAACGCGATTGGCTGTAATCGCCGGCGCGCTGGCAACGACAATGAGCCGTTGCGGACGCGCCGGGCCGCAACCACAGACTGTGCTCGCGCGCGCGCCCCAAGGGCCCGGCGATGGTTCACCCTGCGGATGACTGTTATCATGGCTCCATCGCGCAGCTCGCCGCGATGCGCATCCGTCGGCTTGTTGCAGCGCGCCCGGAGTTCCTCGGCGTGGAGTGTTCCAGGCCTCTTCTTTTCGCCCACTGGCCTGGCTGCTTTCATGGCCTTCTTTTCTCACAGAAAACGGCGCATGTCAAACGGAGCGAAACTGGCTCACTCTGCCATGCCCTGTATCCCTTCGGCACAGGCAGGCGCCGGGTGGTGCTACTCCAGGCGCCAGGTCTTGGGCACCTCGACCAGATCGGCGCGGGTGAGGCCGTTTTCGGTGATGCGGGCCAGGAAATAGACGTTGCCGTTTTTGCCCACGGCGATGGAGTTGACATAGAGCGGGCGCTGGCCGTTCTGGTAAAAGATCGCGCCGCGGTCGGCGTATCTGGCCTTGGGGATGTCGTAGGTGACCAGGTGCAGGTCTTCCAAGCCCTTGGCCTCGCCCATCGCCGTGCGGCTCTTGCCGGCGAGGCGCTTGCCCGCGACGTAGATAGGCGCGCCGGTAAGGTAATAGAGCGTGCGGCGGTCGGGACCAAGCGTGAAGCCGAGGTAGCCGTAGCTGAATTGGTCGAACATGCCGCTCCGTTTTGAGGGTTCAGAGGTCAAGCGCTCGAGCACCTCGAGCCGCGGGACCTCGGGGTCGAACCGGAAGAGGTAGCCGGAGTTGCCATGGACGCCATAGATGACTTTTTCGCGGGGCTGCCAAACCGTTTGGCGCCAGTTGTAGCCCATGTGCCCGGGCGAGGTCGGGTCATACAGCCCGAAGTAATCCTTCTTCATATCTTCGCCGGGCACGGTCTCGAGCGAATCGGTTTCGGGCTGATAGACGAGAATGGCGCCCTCGCCGGTGGTGCACCAGGCGCGGCCGCTGGCCGGGTCCACGCAGATCGAGCGGCAGATCGTGCGATAGGCCGCGCCTTTGCCGTTTTCACCTTCGGCGCAGGTCTTGCCCAGGTTCTTGAGTTCCCGTTTCGCCAGGTCGTAGCGAAAGAAATAGCCCGAGGGCCAACTCAGCCCGAACATCCGGCCGTGGTTCGTGTCCATGTTCAGCGCCAGCACCCCCTCGCGTTCGGGCGCGAGGCCAAAGTCCTCGAACGAGCCGCTCTTGAGGTCGTAAGCCAGCAGGTGTCCGCCGGGGTAGGGCTTGTAGCCGGCGGGCGGGATGCCCATTTTCTCCATGCCCTCCACAATGGAATAGACGCCGAGGTGCGTGCCGAAATAGAGTTTGCCGTTGGCCTCGACGAAGTTGACATGGCTCTTGCCTTGGGGGAGCGCCCGGAGCGCCTTTTCGCCGCAGGCCTCGGTCAAATCGGCCAGGTGACGGATCTTGCGTGTGGCCGGGTCGAAGCTGAACATCTGCGCGCCGACCTCAATGGATTCGGAACTGAGCACGTAATAAATCTTCCCGTCGCTGCCCGTGCCCATGGCGTTGTAGGTGTCGTGCCCTTGCGGGAAGCCGGAGTTGCAGGTGCGGGCAGTCAGCTTGCGGGAATTGGCCGGGTTGGCTGGCCGTTCCGCAGCCGCGGCCAGCCAGGGGAGCAGCAGCAGGGCCAGGAACACCGCCCGCCTGCCCCGCAAGCAAACGGTTGAATGAGTCTCGGGCGCGCACAAGGAATTTGCGCCGCCTGAGAAGACTGGGGCGCTTACCATTACGATGGCCCTCGAAATCCGCAGTTCGACCAGGGGCTGAGAATTGCCTTTCATGACGGCTTGGTTCGTTGGTTACGGGTTTGGGACGTTGACCTGCGCTTGAGGGACCGGCTCGTGGGATTTGCGGCCATAGACCTTCTCATAGGCGCGGCAAAACGGGCAGAGGCGCTCGAACGTCTTGACCAGCCAGAACGCAAGGCCGGCCTGTTTGCGCCGGGCGCGTTGACAAACCACGCAATGCACGCTGCGTTCCGCCCGCGCGCGGCTCCTCTCACTGATGGCTTCGTCCTGCATAATCTTTGATTCTTGCCATCCCGGCACAGGACGTCAAACGATAACCGAGAGTCTCGCATCAGACGGTGGGGGGCGTATTCCTTGAGGGCGGGCCGCCGCGTGGAGGTGGTGCCCTTTGGGACTTCGGCCTTCGACTTAAGGGTAAGGGCAGGGCAGCCCCTCTTGTCTGCCGGTCTCCTGGACGTTCCAGCTTGAATAATTCAGCAGCGGACCACTGGAAGGTCGCTTCGACCGGCAGACAAGAGGGTCCGCCGCCATGCGGCAGCCCTCAGGCTTGCCCCTCCCCGCAGAGGCGCCGTCGCCAGTCCAGCCGGTTCTGACTGCGCATGGGCAGGCTCACGGCTTCTGTCCGTGCCCAAAGGGCGGCGCCAGACTGCATCGGTTGGCCAGTGCCAATCCGTCGGTGTTGGGGAGCATTAAGAATGCCAGCGTCGAATTGGCCAAAAAACCTCCGCGAGCTCCTTCTGGCGGCGTGATTCTCACGCATAAGGCGTGAACCTCACGCGCCGGCGGGCGAAAAAAGTCAGACCAAATCTATGGCGACCACGCGGATGATTTCCTCGAGCGTGGTTTGGCCGGTGATGGCGCGGGCCAGGCCGCTCTGCCAAAGCGTGCGCATGCCTTGCTGGATGGCAATCTCTTCGAGGGCCAGCGTGGGCACTTTCTTGAGGACGGCCTCCCGGAAGGGCTCGCTGACCGCGAGCAATTCGCTGACGGGCAGGCGGCCGGCATAACCGGTCTGGGTGCATTGCTCGCAGCCGGCGCCGCGGCGGAATTGGGCCTCGGACAGGAGGGCCTCGGGGACGAGCTTGACTTGGCTGGGGGGCGGTTCGTAGGCCTGCATGCAATTCGGGCAAACGCGCCGCACCAGCCGCAGGCCCATGACGCCCAGGACGCTGGAGGCCAGCATGAAGGGCTCGATTTCCATGTTGATCAGGCGCGTGAACGCCCCGGCAGACTGACCTGCATGGATGGTGCTGATGACCAGGTGCCCGGTCAGGCCGGCCTGGACCGCGATGGCGGCGGTTTCCGGGTCGCGGATCTCGCCGATCATAACCACTTGCGGGTCCTGGCGCAGGATGCTGCGCAGCGCAATCGCATAGGTGAAGTCCTGCGCCGGGTTAATTTGCGTCTGGCTGACCATCGGCAGGTTGAATTCCACCGGGTCTTCCACCGTGCTGATGCTGATGCTGGTGCCGTCGCGCTGGGTGATGTAGCAAAGGGAGGAGTACATGGTGCTGGTCTTGCCGGAGCCGGTGGGCCCGGTAAACAGGAGCAGACCGTTGGAGCGCTTGAGCAGGCGCCGCAGGCCCTGGAGCGTGGAATCCTCGAAACCGAGCATGTCCAGTTCAAAGCGCCGGTCCCGGGGATCGAACAGCCGGACGACGACCTTCTCGCCGCGCGTGGTGGGGAAAATGGATACCCGCAATTGCACGCCCTCCAGTTCGGGCCCCCCCACGGCGGTCCCGTCCTGGGGCGTGCCGGCCTGGTAAGTGACCAGGTTCGCCATCACCTTGAAGCGCATCGAAATCTTCTCCAGGAGGTCCAGTGGCAGATGGACGACCTCGGCCAGCACGCCGTTGACGCGGGCGCGCACGGCAATGGAGTTCTCCCAGGGCTCGATGTGCAGGTCGCTGGCGCCCAGGCGGATGCCGTCCTGGAGCAGGCAGTTGACCAGGACGCTGATTTCGATGCCCTGGGCGGCCAGTTCGGACTGGAGATATTCAACGGTGTAACTCATAGGTCCATACGAGGCACGCTCGATGTCCCGCACATTAGACACCACTCGCCGGGAGGGCAAGCCCGAAGCGGGCGTCGCGCCCGCCTTGGTTTCGACGGCGGGACGCCAGCCCCACTTTCGGCCTCCGGACTTGACCGGAGAAATTTGTGAGCAAACTGTTGACTAAAGCCCAAGATTCGTATTGCATCCACTTATGCAAATCGAAAGCTTGAAGGTGTTTTGCGACCTGGCCGAAACGGAAAGCTTCACCAAGGCCGCCCAAATCAACGAAGTCACGCAGTCCGCCGTCAGCCAGACCATCAGCACGCTGGAGAGGCAGTTCAAGTCACTGCTCATCGAGCGGAGCAAGAAGAACTTCCGGCTCACGCCCGAAGGCCAGGTCTTTTACGATTGCAGCAAGCGCATTCTCCAGAGTTTCGACGCCCTCCACAGCAAGCTCCAGGAGCTGGAAGGGATCATCTCCGGCAATATCCGGGTGGCCACCATCTACAGCATCGGGCTCCACGTCCTGCCCCCCTATCTCAAGCGGTTCCTCAAGGAGTACCCGTCGGTCAATGTGCACGTCGAGTATCGCCGCCCCAACCAGGTCTATGAGGATGTGCTGGGCAACGTGGTCGACCTGGGCCTGGTGGCCTACCCCGCCCGCGATGCCAAGCTGGACATCGTTGCCCTCCGCAAAGAGCCGCTCGTGCTCATCTGCCACCCCCAAAACCCCCTGGCCAAGTTCGACTCGCTTAAGCTCAAGGCCTTGGCCGGACAGAAGTTCGTCAGCTTCGAGCAGGACATCCCCACGCGCAAGGCGCTGGACAAGCTCCTCAAGGACCAGGGCGTGACGGTCGAGCACGCGATGGAATTCGACAACATCGAGACGGTCAAACGCGCCGTGGAAATCGATTCCGGCGTGGCCATCGTGCCGCAGGCGACCATCAGCCAGGAAGCGGCCAAACAGACGCTGGCCGCCGTGCGCCTGGAAGGAGGCGACTTCAGCCGCCCGCTGGCGGCGATTTACAAGAAGAGCCGCGTGCTTTCCCCCGCCATGAAGCAGTTCATCGCACTGCTCAAAGAAAACCTGTAGCCTCTGAGCGCGGCCAAGCCGCCACGCGGAACCGAGCACTTGGCGCTGCCTGGTGAGGCAGCAGCAGGGCTCGATTTTACAGCACCTCAGCCAAGGAACCTCCGCCGGCGCCGCCCGCGGGCGGTTCTGCGTCGTGAGGCAGACCTTTGAAACGCAAGCTGGCCATCTTAATTCTGGTTGTCGCCGCCGTTGGCGGCGCACTTTATTGCGCGCAGACGCGCCGCCCGCGCGCGTTGCTCCTCACCGGCATCGTGACGACCGACGGAGTGATAGTGAGTTCCGAAATCCAGGGCCGCTTGGAGCAACTGCTGGTCAAAGAAGGCGACGCGGTCAAGGCCGGCCAACTGATCGGGCGCATCCAGCCGCAGGAATGGCAGGCCGAGATGGCCTTTTATGCCAACAGTGCGCGGCAATCTGCTGCCCAGGTGACCCAGGCGGAGGCCGACTTGCGCTACCAGGAAGCGCAGACCAGCAACCAGGTGCGACAGGCGGAGGCGAATCTCGCGGCCACCAAGGCCCAGGTGGCCCAGGGCGAGGCGGATTGGGAGAACGCCAGCCTCCATTTCAAGCGCATCGAGGATTTGCACCGGCAAGGGGTGGAATCGGCGCAGGTGTTTGACCAGGCGCGCACGGCCCTCGAGGGCGCCCGGGCGCACGTGCAGGCCTTGCGCAAACAGGCGCAGGCCGCCCAGGCGGCGGTGGCCCTGGCCAGGGCCAGTGCCGACCAGATCGCCGTCCGGCGCGCCGCCCTCGAGGCCACAACCCATCAGTTGGCGGCCGCCAACGCGCAGAAGGAGCGCGCCCAAGTCCGGCTCGATTATACGGAAATCCGCGCCCCGATTGATGGCCTGACGGACGTGCGCGCCGCCTTGCCAGGGGAGGTCGTCAGCCCGGGGCAGGCCATTGTGATGCTGATCAATCCGGATGACCTCTGGGTGCGCGCCGAGGTCGAAGAAACCTATATCGACCAGATTCACCTGGGCGACAAGCTCACGGTGCGGCTGCCCTCAGGCGCCCGGCGACCAGGGGTGGTTTTTTACCGCGGCGTGGATGCCGATTTCGCCACCCAACGCGATGTGAGCCGGACCAAGCGCGACATCAAGGCCTTCGAAATCCGTCTCCGCTGCGATAATCGGGACCGCAGCCTGGCGGTGGGAATGACGGCCTACGTCACACTGCCCATTGGCAAATAGGGGGCCGGCTGAGAGCAGCGTGCGAGGCCCGGAGCCCATGTACGACATCGAAGTTGAAAACGTGACCAAGCGCTTTGGCGACTTCTGCGCCGTGGACCGGCTCAGCTTCACGGTCGAGCACGGCGAGGTGTTCGGCTTGCTCGGGCCCAATGGCGCCGGCAAATCCACGCTCATCCGCATGCTCACGACGCTGCTCCCGCCGACCTCGGGCACGGCCCGCATCCTGGGGTGGGATATCCTCCGCTCGGCGAACCAGGTTCGCAGTGCGATTGGCGTCATCCCGCAGGCCATGACCTCCGACCTCGACCTGAGCGCGGAAGAGAACATGGGCATCTTCGCCAAGCTTTATGGCATCCGGCGCGAAGAGCGGCGGCGCGCCATCAAAGAGTTGCTCGGGGCGGTCGACCTCGGACAGTGGGCGGACAAGCCGGTGAAGCTCTTCTCCGGGGGCATGCGGCGCCGGCTCGAGGTCGCGCGCGGCCTGGTGCATCACCCAAGGGTCTTGTTCCTGGATGAGCCGACCACCGGCCTGGACCCGGTCTCGCGCGTGGCCGTCTGGGAGATGCTCTCCCGCCTCAGGCGCCAGCGGGACCTGACCATCCTTGCGACCACGCATTACATGGATGAGGCGGACAAGCTCTGCGACCGCGTCGCGATTGTGGACCACGGGAAACTGGTGGCGCTGGATTCGCCCTTGAAGCTCAAGGCCTCGATCCCGGGCCGGAACATCCTCGAGGTCAGTTTCTCGGCGGTGCCCCAGGGCTGGACCGAGACCCTCAAAGCCCTGCCCGAAGTGGCCGAGGTCAAGGCCGAAGACCACATCTTCCGGATTTCCTCGCACAACGGGCCGCGGACGACCATCGAATTGATCGCGGCGGCGCGCACGGCGGCGATCGCGGTGACCTCGCTCTCGGTTCAGAGCACGACGCTCGATGACGTGTTCCTGCACTACACCGGCCATCAACTGCGCGATTCGCTGCAAACCCCGACGGCTTACACCTCGGCTTTCATGTACGAACGGAAATGAACCGCATCCTGGCCATTATCGAGCGCGACCTGCGCCGTTTCCGGCGCAGCCCTACCTTGATCGTGGTCTCGATGATTCTGCCGCTGGTGCAACTGGTGGTGCTCGGCTACGCCTTTGGGGGCAAAGTCAAGCACCTCCTGGTCGGGGTGGTGGACCAGGACCACGGGCTGCCGGCGGTGCGCCTCCAGGCCCTGGCCCGGGCCGTGGCCGCCAACGCCCTCACGTTCACGACCATCCCTTACGGCGACCAAACCCGCGCGCTGCGGGACTTGCGCGACGGCAAGATCAACGCCGTGCTCAACATTCCCCCTCAGTTCTCGCGCAAAGTGCTGGCTGGAGCCAATCCGCGCATCGCCCTGGTGGAAGACAACACCGACCAGTTTTCCGCCTCGACCCTCGAGGCGACCTTCAACCAGATGCTCGGGCCCTACAATCAGAAGGCCCCGCCACCCCGCCTGTCGGCCAACGCCACCCTGGCGGTGGTCGAGATTTATCCCTACGTCCCCTACATTCAATACCTGCTCTCCGGAACGATTGTCCTGGCCGTTTTCGTGTCGGCCATGATCGGGGGCGGCATCATCTACATTGACGACAAGGCGCGGGGTCTGCACGAGGGATACCTGGTGACGCCGATCACCAAGTTCGAGTTGATCCTCGGTTTCAACCTGGCGGGCGCCGCCAGGGCGATTATCGCCGGCCTGGTCCTCGTCACCTTCGGCTCGCTCATTGCGGGCATTCCCGATCCCTTTAACCCCGCGCGCCTGGCGCGCCTGCTGGTGCTCGTCGTGGCGACGGCCCTGGCGCTCATCAGTATGATGTTCTTATTCATGGTGCGGGTCAGCGACCCCCTGGTGCCCCGCGCTACCTTCGGCGTCCTTAACACCCTGTTGTTTTTTCCCAGCGGCGCGGTTTACCCGATCAATGCCTTCCCCGCCTGGATGAAGGTCATCACCGTCATGGACCCCTTCACCTACGCCGTTCACGGCTTCAAGGAGTTGATCCTGAAAAACACGGGCTTGCTGGCCATCAGTTCCGACCTGGCCTTTCTCGCCGCCTTCACCGTGGGGGCAATGGCCGCCGCCACCCTGCTGTTCCGCCGCACACTCTGACCGGCGCAGCTCCTGCCAAGTAAATGCTCTGGGCCGGAAGTTCGGTGACCTATTCCGCGCCCAGTCAGCGAGGCGTCGGGCAATGCGGCGGGCGGCGGCAATCAGGAAGTGGCCGGGGCCGCAGGCCTTGTCGCAGACTTTGAGGTTGAGGACTGCGTCCGCCGCGAACAGCGAATAGCGAACGGCGAACGGGGTCGCGTCCGGGAACTTCTCCTGTGTTGATACACCAGCTTGGTCATCTTGCGTCCGCGCTGCCAGACCTCCACCCTCCGTTCGCCGTTCGCCATTCGCCCTTCTCCGTTCGCCGTTCGCCATTCGCTGTTCGCCCTTCTCCGTTCGCCATTCGCCATTCACCATTCGCAACTCGCGCCACCTCCGGCCTAGCGGCAGCGTTGTCTTCCAGGCTTGACGCCATTCCGTGCCGCGGCCCAAATAGTCCCGTGAACGCGCCGCAAATGCTTGGGACATTGAAAAGCGGCTCGCTGGGCATCCTGCCGACGCTTGGCCTGGTCGCCGCCGTAGCGGGCCTGGTGGGCTGCGCTACCTCCCGACCGGGGGCGCTGGCCTCGCGCAAAGGCGATGAAATCGTCGTGGCCGGCCAATTCGTGCACACCGGCACGCGCGTGGTGCTGTGGATGGACCCTGGCGGTTATGATGCCTACCGGGTCGAGCGGCGTTTCAGCCCGATTGAAGAATCAAGCTGGAAGGCGTCCCAGGCCGAGGTCCCGGAACTGACTTCGCCCAACCGCTATGGCCTGCGTGGGAACGGCCTGACCGAGGAGGAACTCCAGCGCGTGCGGGGCGGAGGCTGGGACTTGGCGACGCTGCAGCGGGTGGTCGATCAGTTTGTCATCCACTTCGACGCCTGCGGCACCAGCCGGCAGTGTTTTAAGGTCCTGCAGGATCACCGCGACCTGAGCGTGCACTTCATGCTCGACCTGGACGGGACAATTTACCAGACGCTCGACCTCAAGGAACGGGCCTGGCATGCGACGACCTCGAACACCCGGTCGGTCGGCATCGAACTCGCCAACATGGGCGCTTACGGCTTCCAGGAAAAGAATCCCTTCGACACTTGGTACGCCAAAGAGTCCAACGGCCGGACCCGGCTCACTATCCCCGAGGGCTATGGCGATGGCGGGATTCGGACCAAAGGTTTTGTCGGCCGCCCGGCGCGCCCGGCGCCGGTCCAGGGCGCCATCCAGGGCCGGGACCTGGCGCAATATGATTTCACGCCCCAACAATACCAGGCGCTGATCAACCTGACCGCCACGCTTTGCCAGGTGCTGCCGAAAATCAAATGCGATTACCCCAGGGACGCTGCCGGCAAGCTCATCCCGCAAAAGCTGCCCGACCACGACCTCAACGACTACCAGGGAGTCCTGGGCCATTTCCACATCCAGACGGACAAAGTGGACCCCGGCCCGGCTTTTCAGTGGGACTACGTGATTAACCACGCCCGCCGCCTGCTCAACCGGGGACGCCCCAACCCGACCAGCCTCGGCCATATCAGGGCCAGGTCCTGAATTGCGGCCGAGCGTTAAATGAGTTAAAGGGCGGGACAAAGCGCGCGTCAGGCGGGCCTCAGACCGGTGACAGATGCATAAAAGTGCGGGCTGAAAGCCCGCGATGTGAGAGCCTGGGGTGAGGCGCACCGCGCCGAGCCCCAGGTCATGGGCCGAACAAACCCCACCGCCCTGAAAGGGGCGGGACAGAGCCCGCGCCCTCCGGCCCGACCAACCCGATGCGGTCCTGGCGGTTTACCTGCAGCCTCGCATCGGCGAACAATACGCGGCCGGCGTCCTTGTGCCGGAACGGCTTGGAATTGACCTTCACCGGGATCCCAGGCCGCACCCGGGCCGTTGTTAGTCGGAGCGTCCGGTGGGCAGAGTGCGTTCGTGAATGGGCGCCTCGAAAGCGTACCGGCCTGAATCCACCAGCAGCACCGCGGCCCCGTTCTCAAAGCCGAGCCAGGTGACGCCTTTGACGCGCTTGACATTCTTGCCGCTTTCGGTCACGGCTTGGGGCTCGCTGGTGGGCAGCAAAACCGTGGATGTAGTATTGGGCGGCACCGTGACCTGGAGCCTGAGCCGCCCGTTCTGCAATCGCCACTCGGTCGCAATGCGGCCCCGAATCGAGTCGTAAGCCGCCTTGACCCAGTCGAGGCCGTCGCCCGGGTGAGGCGCGATGGTAAAATGCCTGTAGCCTGGGGCCGCCTCGTCAGGGTTAAGGCCCGCCAGTTCACGCCAGACCCATTCCCCGACAGCGCCCAACGCCCAGTGGTTGAAGGAATTCATGCCTGCATCTTGAAACCCGCGGTCCTTGACATAACCGTCCCAGCGTTCCCAGATGGTCGTAGCGCCGTTTTCCAGCATCATCCCCCAGGAGGGAAAATCACGCAGATTCAGCAGCCGCCAGGCCCGGTCCTGATAGCCCCAGCGGCTCAATTCGAGCATGAGCCGGTGGCTGGTCTGGATGCCGGTGGACAAGTGGCCGTGGTAGGGCCCCAGGGCTGCCACCATCCAACGCGCCGCCTGGGGGCGCAGGTCCGCCGGGAGGAGATCGAAATTCAACGCCAGCGCATACCCGGCCTGCGTGTTGCCGGTGAGGTGGCCGTCGCCGGAAACAAAGCGCCGGTTGAAGGCCGCAGCGATCTCTCTAAACAGGCGGTCATAGCGCTCGGCGTCCTGGGCCCGGCCCAGGACCCGCGCCATTTTCCCCACGATTTCCGCCGAGTGGGCGAAGAAGGCCGTGGCAAACACCTCCGGCGGCACGGCCCCGCCCTGGCGCGGCCAGCCCTTGTAGAGCAAGGTGTCGCCATTGAGCCAATCGTTGTAGTTGTTGTTCCGTCCTTTGGACCAGATCAAATCGGGGTTGAGCCGGTGGATGTATTCCACCCAGCGCCAGGCCGATTCAAAATGCTCGGCGAGCAGGCGAAGGTCGGCATAATTCTGCCAGACGCGCCAGGGCACCACCGTGCCTGCATCGCCCCAGGCCGGGGTGCCCGAGAACTGCGCGTTGGGGTCGCCGGGGTGCGGCGCAAAATCCGGATAGCGGCCATCCTCGGCCTGGTCATCACGAATATCGCGCACCCATTTCGAGAAAAACGCGGCCAGGTCCAGGTTAAAGATGGCCGTTTGAGAAAACGCTTGAATGTCTCCCATCCAGCCAAACCTTTCATCGCGTTGCGGGCAATCGGTGGGTGTGCTCATCAGGTTGGCGCGCTCCGTCCAGAAGATGTTGCGCATCAGCCGGTTCACCAGCGGATTGGAACATTCAAAGCGGCCGCTGGGCGGGGCCGAGGAACAAAAGACTTGCCCGCGGATGGCTTTCAGGGGCGGAGCTTTGGCCAGCCCCGCCAGTTCGACATAACGGAAACCGTGGTAAGTAAAGTGCGGCTCGATGATTTCAGCGGCGTCGCTGCGGAAGGTGTAACGGTCCGTCTGCGCCGCCCCGCGCAAGTTGGCCGTGTAAAGCGTGCCATCCCCCGCCAGCACCTCACCGTGCCGCAAAGTCACGGTGCTCCCGGCCGAGCCGGCCAGTTTAACCCGGCACCGGCCCACCATATTCTGGCCGAAATCGAAGACATACACGCCCGGCTTGGGCTCCGTCATCTTTACCGGTTTGAGTTCTTCGACGACTCGAATCGGCTCGTTGCGCTGCCAGACGAGTTGCGCGGAACCGAGGTCGAGAGCGGTGACTGGCCGCCAGGCCGAGTCATCGAACCCCGGCGCGTCCCAACCCGGCATCTCCCTGCGGGCGTCATAGACCTCCCCGTCATAGATGCCGGCGGAACGGATGGGGCCTTCGATGGTGGACCGCCAGGATGAGTCGGACACAACCGTTTGAACCTGGCCGTCGCCCAGTTCGATTTCCGTTTGCACCAGCAACCGCGGGAACGACCCGTAAGCCTTCGCGCCCACGACCATGAGCCGGCCCGCGTACCAACCCTCGCCCACCACCGCGCCGATGGCGTTGTCGCCCGGGTGCAGGAGTTGAGTGACATCATGAGTCTGGTACTGGATTCGCTTGCGGTAGTCCGTCCACTCGGGCGCCAGGAGTTGGCCGCCCACACGATGGCCGTTGATGCGCAATTCGTACAGGCCCAGGCCCGTCACATAGGCGGTGGCGCGCCGGATCGGCTGGGCGATGCGAAAGGAACGGCGGAACATCGTCGCCGGCAGCGCCGTCGCCGCGGCACTCGGCGGCACTGCTACCACCACGCCGTCCACCAGGTTGGCCGCGGCCCAAGCGCCCGTCTCGATCGAGTCCGAGGCGCTGACCGCGGCGCCGGCGGCCAGGTTCCGTCCGCCCGAGAGCACCTGCAGCTCCGCCAGGGCAAAGCCATAATTGTCGCCGTCGCGCCGCCCCAGCGCCGTGACGGTCAGGCGCACGTACCGGGCCTTGAGCGGGGCGAATTCGTACACTGGCGCGTTGGTGCCAGGGTTGGGTTCATCGCTTTGCGTGTGGTCCACCATGAGGCGGGCGTCCGCAAAATCCGGCTGGCCGGCCAGTTCGATCTTGAAGCGCAACGGGTAGAGAAACCCCGGGCTATCGGGCTGCCAATCGTATGGCCGGGCAGGGAACAAACGGACAGCATCGATGAGTTGGGCTTGGCCCAAGTCAAGCGCAACCCACTTCACCGTGTTTGAGGAATGGGCAAACTGGCTGTGATAGCCGTTGAGCGGGCCCGAGTGAAGCGCGTTGGTGAGGCTCGCGGGGTCGGCTATCCATTTCGCCTGCCAGTCCGCCGGCTGCAACAGCCCCATCGTCCACGCGGCCGGGGCGCTCCACGCCGACACCCGGCCCGCTTGGTCCCAAACGCGCACTTTCCAGGCTGCGCCCGCGCGCGAACGCAGCGGCTTCCCGGCATAGACCACGTGGATCGTCTCGTTCGCCGCCACCTTCCCTGAGTCCCACAGGTCACCCTGGTCGCCGGCCAGCAGCGCCGCGGAACTCGCCACGAGCACCTGGTAGCCCGTCTGCCTCGCCCCGCGCTGCCCGGATTCAAGCACCCAACTCAGACGCGGCTGCACCACATCAATACCCACCGGCTCCGAGCGGTACTCGCAACGCAAACTGCCGACCGACATCGCGTCGGCGCGGGCACTCACCGCCCCAGCGGCGAGCAAACTGGTGACGAAGGCACTGAATCGTGAGGCGCTCATATCGAGTCAGGTGAATCCAAACCGGATACCGGGTCAACTGCGAAAGCGCGCAGACCCCGCGCTCGATTGGCGATTGGCGATTGGCGATTGCCGATTCCCGACGCCGGCGAACTTTGAGTTGACGTGCGCGCTGCTGATCGCTACTCTGCCAAGCCGAGGGCGTTTTGCGTGATGCGCAGCGGCGCAGCATCTGCATTTCGCCCGTAACTATGGCCGATAGGCTATGACCAATAAGGTACATAAGCCAATCCTGGGACGAGCCCCTGGAGTCCTTGAAGCTCGGAACGCGTTGTTATCAGGTCAAGTTCCGCTGCGATTGCAAAACGTGAGGCCTCACGCAAAGGACGCCAAGAATGGTAATGGTCCTCCTTTGGGCTGGTATATCCCAACATGTTCGCAAGCGGCGAAGATTCTTTGGGGGAAGAGTAAACCGCGGAACACGCTGAATACGCGGAATTTCCCGATTCCGAATCTGGACCATCTGCTCCCGCCGCGGCGGGACGTATTCAGCCTATTCCGCGGTTGCTTTTTCGCTTGCGGTTCGGCCGCGCCAAGCCCTTTGTGCCCTTTGCGTGATGAGGTTTCAGGCCGTCGGGAGCAGGGTCTGAGGCCCTGCCTCGCCAGGCTCACACCAAAACCAAGGACGGTACTATCCGGTTGTGTCGGGCGCGCGCACGAATCCAGGCCGACAGGGACGCGTGAAATAACATCCCGACCCGTCGGGACCGCGCCCCACTTCAGCAGAGAAAACTCAGGGACTCGGTCGAACGCGTCCCTGGCAGAACAGGTATAAAGGATTAACCAAATTATGAACTTAATGACTGAACTCAGAGCGTTTTTGGGAGACGAAAAGAACGACCGGGAAAGGGCTGGCCGGAGGCCGCAGATGCTCCGCCTGGGCGTGACGCTGGCTCTGACGCTGGCCACCGTTGCGTCCGCCCAAACCTATACGGTGCTCAAGAGCTTCACCGGCGGCAGTGACGGGGCGAATCCGCTTGCGGGCCTGGTCTTGGCGGGCAGCACGCTCTATGGGACGACGGAAAACGGCGGCAGTTCGGGTGATGGCGTGGTCTTCAAGATAGACACGGACGGGTCGGGCTACGCGGTGCTCAAGAGCTTCAGCGAATCCGTCCTCACCGATGGCAGGTATCCCGAGGCGGGCCTGGTCTTGGCGGGTAGCACGCTCTATGGGACGACGGCTGGTGGGGGTGGTTCGGATGCTGGCGTGGTCTTCAAGGTGAACACGGACGGGACGGGCTACGCGGTGCTCAAGAGCTTCACCGGCAGCCTTCCTGATGCCGGGTTTCCGCATGCGGGCCTGGTCTTGGCGGGCAGCACGCTCTATGGGACGACGCATTCCGGCGGCAGTTCGGGGCCGGGCGTCATCTTCAAGGTGAACACGGACGGGTCGGGCTACGCGCTGCTCAAGAACTTCACCGGCGACGATGGGGCGTATCCGGACGCGGGCCTGGTCTTGGCGGGCACCACCCTCTATGGGACGACGTCTTCTGGCGGCGATTCGGGTAATGGCGTGCTCTGTTATGGCGTGGTCTTCAAGGTGAGCACGGACGGCTCGGGCTACGCGGTGCTCAAGATCTTCAGCCAATCCGTCCTCAGCGATGGCCAGTGGCCGGCTGCGGGCCTGGTCTTGGCGGGCAGCACGCTCTATGGGACGACGCGTTGGGGCGGCAGTTCGGAGCGTGGCGTGCTCTTCCAGGTGAACACGGACGGGTCGGGCTATGCGCTGCTCAAGAGCTTCACCGGGAGCGATGGGGCGGATCCGTGGGCGGGCCTGGTCTTGGCGGGCAGCACGCTCTATGGGACGACGACTTATGGTGGGGACTTCAATGATGGGGTGGTCTTTAGTTTGGCGTGCCTGTCCATAACAACGCCGCCCTGGACCCAGACGGCTGAGACAGGGACCGCGCCCTGGTTCTGGGTGGAAGTGACGAATACGCCGCCGGAAGCAACTTGCTACCAATGGTACTTTAGCGGCACCAACGCGCTCGGCGGCGCCACCAACTCCTACCTTGGCCTGACCAACGTCCAACCCGTCCAGGCGGGGGCTTATACGGTGGTGGTCACGAACGTTGTGGGGGCTCTGACCAGCGCGCCGGCCCTGCTGAGTGTCATCCCTCCAGTCGAGAGGAGACTCGTCCCCGCCGTCGGTTTGACGGGCGGCACCGGCAGCTTGCTGCACCTTGAGTATGCCGACAGCCTGGTCGCCGCCGCCCCGCGGTGGTTCTCCTTTACGAACGTGACCCTGGGCGGCGGGCCGCAATTCTGCTTTGATCTTGGCCAACTGCTGCCGGCGCAACGGTTTTACCGCGGCTGGCAGACCAACGGGCCGAGGCCCAAGCTGGACATGAGCATGGCCACAGAGATTCCGCTGACCGGGGCGATCGGCAGTTCGGTGCGCATCGATTATATCAACGCCATCGGCCCGACCAACGCCTGGGTGACGCTGGACACCGTGGCTCTGACCACCTGGCCGCAACTTTACTTCGATGTCACCGCCTTTCGGCAGCCCACCCGGCTCTATCGCCTGGTAGCGCTCCCGTGACGCCCGGCCTGGATTTGCGCTGCATCCACCCCGCCGCGGCGGGACCGCCCCCTGGCCGAGCACCCCATTGGCCACATTGCCTGCATTGGCCACATTGGCCGCATCGGCGACATTGGCAGCATTGGCCACCTGCATTGGCCCCATTGGCTGCATTGGCCACATTGGCCATTTTGTCCAAAAAACTGGCCCGGCCGCGGTTCAAAAAACGAACGCCACACCTCGGCACAAAGCTCCGTCCCTCTCCTCGGCCTATCTCCCTGCCCGCAGCGGGTACTTCGGCTTCTTCACTTCGGCCGGCGGATTCTTCTTCAGGGCTTTAAGCGCTTCCTCGATGGCGCGTTCGAGTTGGGGATCGCGGCCCTTGGCCATCAGCGAGGGATCGTCCACCACGGTCACATCCGGGTCCACGCCGTGGCCCTCGATGATCCATTCACCTTTGGTGCTGTAGATGCCGAACGTGGGCACGGTGACGCTCCCGCCATCAATCAAGGCCGGGGCGCCGGTCATGCCAATCAGCCCGCCCCAAGTGCGCGTGCCGATCACGGGTCCCAGGCCCAGCTTCTGGAAGTAGAAGGGGAAACAGTCCCCGCCGGACCCGCTCCAGCCATTGACCAGCATTACCTTCGGGCCGGAATTGGCGATCTCCGGCCACGCCCAGTCCGGGCCGTCGCGCACGCCCCAGTAATTGATGGTCCGCCGCCCGAGCAGTTCGACGAACCGGTCCGGGATTTGCCCGCCGCTGTTGAAACGCTCATCGATGATCAGCCCGGCCTTGTTGAACTGCGCGCGGAATTGCCGCGCCAACTCCGACTGGCCGTGGCGGCCGGTGTCCGGCACATAGACGTAGCCAAGCTCGCCGCCGCTGGCTTCATCAACCTGCTTGCGGTTCTTTTCGATCCACGCCAGGTGTCGCAGCCGGGCTTCGCTCGCCAGCGTCTGGACCAGCACTTCGCGCGCGCCCTCCAGGGTCGGCTTGTCGTTCACGCTCAGGAACACCGGTTTGTCCGCCAGGCCCTGAAAAGCCGCGTAGGGCTCTTGCCCGGGGTCCAGCGGCAATCCGTTCACCGCCAGCAAGTAATCGCCCTCCTTGACCTCCACGCCCGGCTGCCGCAGCGGCGACCGCGCCTCCGCGTCCCAGTCCGCCCCGTCAATGATGTGCTTGAGCCGGTACTGGCCGTGCTCCAGCGAAAAATCCACCCCCAGGTAGCCAACCCCGCGTTGCGGGCTTGCTTCGAGGTCGCCGCCGCTCCGATAGGTATGCGAAGAACTCAGCTCGCCAATCAGTTCCCCAATCAGGTAGTTCACGTCCCAGCGCGTCACCGCTTCCTTCAACAGCCCGCCGTAGCGCTGGCGCATGGCGGCCCAATTCACCCCGTGCAGGTTCGGGTCGTAGAAGTAGTCCCGCTCCAACCGCCAGGCCTCGGTGAACAGTTGCTGCCATTCCGCGACCGGATCGATCACCGTCTCCAACGAGCTGAGCGGCAGCTTCTTATCGAACTTCTGCCCCTCCTTGGCCTCGACGATGGCGTAATCCGAGCCGCGCCGGACCAGGAGCTTCTCGTCTTTGGCCGCCAGGATGGCCTGGTCAACTTCTTCCAGGATGGTCTTGCTCTCCCGCTTTTCGAGCTCGTAATACGAGAGCGTGCCTTTCTCCTCCCCGGCCCCGGCGCGAGGCTGACGCCGGTAAATCAGCTTCCCGCTCACGGCGGCCAGGTCGCCGAAATACCCCGCCTTGGGCGGCAGCACGACGGCGCGGCGCTCGAAGCCGGCCAGGTCGATTTCCAATGGCTTGGCAGGCTTCTCTTCTTTCTTGGGTTGTTTCTCATCGGACTTCTTGTCCTTTGCGGGCGCCTCATCTTTGGCCGCTTCCTTTTTCGCTTCGTCCTGCTTCTCGGCTGGCCTCGGCTCGTCCTTCTTGCGCTCCGGGTGCTCGGGTTTCTTGTCCTTGTCCTTGTCCTGCTTGTCTTTGTCGCCCTCCTCATCGTTGCGCGGGGCGAGCGGGGAGGCGACGTCCTTCCGCAACGGCACGGCCACCAACTGCCAACTGTTGGGGTAAATCCAGGTGTTGTCCAGGTCGCTATAGACCGGGGCAAAGTCGCGGCTCGAGCGGTAGAACAGGTACTTGCCCTCCGGATCAAAGACCGGCTCCGCGTCGTCGTAGTAACCGCTGGTGACCAGGTGCAGTTTGCCCTCCCGGGTGTCGTAAAGGGCAATGGCGGTGTGCCGGTTCTCCAAATCGTGCGCGTAAGCCAGCCACCGGCTGTCTTTGGACCAACTGAATTTGAACCCGCTCAAGCTCTCCTGGTAAAGCCAAAGTCCCTTATCGATGGTCAGGGTCTCTTTCTTTTCCAGGTCGTGGAGTTGGATGCGCATGGCCTGGTCGAGGAATACGATTTTCCGGCTGTCGGGCGACCAGTGCGGGCGATAGCGGAAACCCGGCCCGAGTTTCGTCAGCACCTGCTCGGCCCCTGGACCCTCGGCCGGACCAAGGGTCAGCTCATACTCCCCGGAACGGTCGCTGAAGTAGGCAATGGATTTGCCGTCCGGCGACCAGGCCGGGTAGCGCTCCGCCACGCCGGAGCTGCGCGTGAGGTTGCGCACCACCCCATGTTCGGCCGGGACGGTGAAAATTTCGCCGCGCGCCTCGAAGACGGCGCGCTTGCCCGAGGGCGAGATGTCCGCGTTGTGCGCTGAGCGCGACACGTCCTCGACGCGCGGCTTGAGCGTGGCGCGGTCGGTCAGGACCTGGACCTTGACCTCGCGGTACTTTTCGGTAGCGAGGTTCAGCAGGTAAAGCCGCCCGCCGTTTTCAAAGACCATGTCTTCCGGGCCGATGCTGGGGAAATGAGTGTCGAATTCTTCAAACGTGGTGATTTGCCGGAACTTGCCGCTCTTGGTCTCGCAGGCCCAGATGTTGGCCCGCTTGTTCTGGTCGCGATCCGAGAGGAAATAGAGGGTCGAGCCGTGCCACATGGGCTGGGAATGGGCGGCCTCATTGCCGGTGAGGTTCCTGGCCTCAAAGGTTTGGAGGTTGAACAGCCAGATGGCCGGGTTCATGCCGCCGCGATACCGCTTCCAGGTGCGGAAATCGACGGAGATGGGGATGTAGGCCAGGGTCCTGCCATCGGGCGAAATCGCGCCAAACTCGCCGTAGGGCACCGGCAGTCTCTCCGCCAACCCGCCGTTGGCCGAGATCTTGTAGAGCTGATTGAAGCGGTCCTTTTCGCTGGTGCGCGAGGTGGCGAAGAGGATGGATTTGCCGTCCGGGTACCATTCCAGCATCCGGTCCGGGTCGCCGTGATAGGTGAGGCGCTTGGGCAGACCGCCGGCCGCGGGCAGGATGTAAATGTCCGTATTGCCGTCGTAGTTGCCGCTGAAGGCGAGCAATGAGCCGTCGGGGGAGAACCGCGGGAAGGTCTCCTCGCCTTTGGGCGAGCTGAGCCGCTGGGCGACGCCGCCGCTCTTGGGCGCCAGCCAGATGTCGCCAGCATAAGCAAAGGCGATCTGGGTGGCGGAGACGTCCGGGTAACGGAGCATCCGCGCATCGATGGCGCCGGCGGAGAGATTGTTGATGGGAGTGGTCGCGCTGGGGACGGACTCCGTCGCGGACCAGGCTCTTGCCAAACCTGCGAAAACCAGGAATAGGATGTTGATTCTCATTTTGCGACGGACCGGGAGGGTAAAGATAAGCGGCCCGAGTAAAAGAGAATTCCGGGCGTGCCGAGCGGCCGGCCACCGAGGGCGTCGCTGGCCGACGGGCGGCCAACCACATCCCGGCTTTAGGCCAGCACGGGCGCCAGGCCGAACAGGCGGCAGTAGGCCAGCAGCTCCTTTTTAAAATCGCCGTAAAAAAAGAGTTGATGGAAACCGGGATAGGATAGCAGGTCAGGCTGAGTGTCCAGCTTGAGCATGACGGAAACGACACAGCCGCCGTGGGGCGGCACCGCGATATTGTCTATGACCGTGCCTGTGCCGATGACCATTTGGGCGCGGGCCTGGCCTTGCGCTTCGGGGAGGATGACGCCGGCAATGGTCACCCGCTGGCCTTTGCGCCATTTGGTGCGCGGCACCGCGTCGCGGTTGCCGTGGTGGTGGGTGATGTCAAAGGGCTCGGCCGGCCGGTTGAATCCCTGGAGCCGGGTCGCGCACAAACAGTGGGCCCCCACGAGGCAGTTGCGGGCGGTCTCGGGGACCGGGTCCTGCTGAAAGCCGGGCCGGTCAAAAAGCAGTTGGACCAGCGCATGGGTGACGGCCGCGCCCAGGTCGGCCTCGCAAGCGGCGGGTATCCCCTGGTCGAGCAGGCGGGACCAGGCGATGCAAGGCAAACTCACCTTGGTTGGGCCCAGCGCCCCCAGGCAGTCCATGGTGATCGCGTCGGCCGCTTCGCGCCTCAGCAGGGTGCGGGCCACGACATAGCTCTTGATGCCGTTGATGAGGTCCTGGCGGGTGGCGCCGACCATACGCCTGGCCGAGCGGCGGTAGGCGCTGGCCAGGGCCTGGATTTCCTGGGTGGCCGGTGTGCGGGCATATTCTTCCAGGAAGTCATTGGTGGGCAAATAACGCAGCTTGGTGCCGAACGGCTCCAGGACGAGATCGGCTCGCCGATTGCCTTTGATGACCAGGTAGCGCATTTCCCGGAGCCGGCTCCTGGCTTTGAGCATTTTGAGCCCGTATCGGGCCTGGCTGAAATCGCTGGTCGAGCAGATAAAGCCGCCGGTTTTGCCCGCCAGCGGGGCGGTGTTGGTGGTGAAGGCGGTTCCGAGCGGCGCAAAGATCACCGTCGGCATCTGCGAATCGACCGCCCTGGCCGCGGTTGGCCAGGCATGTTGCTGCCGGTCCAGCAGCACGAGGAGCAAGCCATCCGGGTTGGCCGCTTTGGCTTCCGCCAGCCAGGCCTCAGCCTCGGCGAGCGAGTAAATCGGCTCCGGCCGGACAGTGACCTCGAGTCCCAGTTCTCGTTCGGCGGCGCGGATTTGCTCCCCATAGACGCGCCGCGCCGATTGTCCGTCGTAAATCGCCCCGGGCCAGAGCATGCCGTAGTCTCCCTTGCGCCGGACGAAAGCGGCCTGGACCCTCGGGACGTATTTTGAGCCTGGGCCGCACGGTGTGACGCGGCCTTCGGCCCCATTTTTGCCAAACCACCCGGCTTGAAGCAGCGGCGCGGCCAGGAACGTGCCAGCGGTCGCAAACAGAAACTGCCGACGAGAGCAACCTGGGGGGAAAGTCTGGTTCATAAGCAAGGATACAGGGTTTGCCGTGCCGTGCAAAAGTATTCCAACCTGCCGTTCGAGGTCCGAAATCCGAACCCGGCGGCCGTCGTGGACGGGCCGCCCGGCTCCCGATTGCATTGGGACGCTCTCAGGCCGTCGGGCGATTTACTGGCTCGGGGGCTGGGTCGCGGCCGGAGTCGCCGGAGCACTCGGCGGCTTGGCGTGGGCGAGCCGCAGAGCGAGCCGGGATTTCTTGCGGTCGGCGGTGGCGCGATGGACCACGCCCGCCTTGGCGGCCTTGTCGAAGGCGGAGCTGACGGTCCGCAAGGCCTTGGCCGCCTCCTCCTGCTGGCCGGCGCCCAGCAACTGCAAGTAACTCTTCTCCAGCGTGTGGAGGCGCGACTTGGTGCTGCGGTTGCGCAGATTTTTGCGCGCGCTGTTCCGCATGCGGCGTTCGGCTGACCTGGTATTGGGCATAACTCGAGCTGGTCAATAATTCCAGAGGGCGCCACGGTAGCCCAAGGCGCGCCGTTGTCAACGCCCAATCCGGCTAAAAATCAATCGAAAAGAGCTTGAGCATCGGGCCCGTGCCGCTGAACCGGTACCGGACGAGCTGGTCCAGGCCTGAACCGCAACGCGCCGGGGCGGCCGGATTGAAGAGTTGGAGGGGGTTCTTTGCCTTGACCGCCTGCACCGCAATGCCGCTGTAGGTGAGCTTTCCGAGCACGATTTCATTCGGTCTGGTCTCCTTGAGCGCCGGCGCGGCCGGTCGAGTCGGGCCGGGCGCCTGCGCGTGGAGCGATTGAGCGGCGCGCGCCGGTTGCGCGTTGGTGGGCGGGGCGTTCGTCGGCTGAGCCTGAGCGTATGCCGCCCCCGCGCCCAAAACGATGGCAGATACAATGAACCACTTCTTCATCGGCTTCCTTTCGTGCTCGCTGCCCGATTTTAACCTAAACCCTGCGGGGCGGGGCATCAAGCTGAAAGTGGTGGTGGGCGTTTTCAGAGCCTGGCCTGAGCATCAGCGAGGTAATTGGTGGCGGCCCTTTCAAGGTAACTGATGGAATTGCACCGAAGCCAGGAAGGGGGCGGAGGGTGGGTTGGCTTGCTCGCGAATGCCCCTCGGCCTCAATGGTTTGGGAGCGGCTATTGCAGGGAGCAGCCCTCGGCAGGACCAGGGAAGCGCTTGGCTGGGCCGAGGAGACCGACAAGGCGTTGTGCTGAGCTGTGCCATTGCTTTTGAACGGCGGCGCGGCCAGTTTTTTGGCAAAAATGGCCAATGTGGCCAATGCAGCCAATGCAGCCAATGCGGCTCGCCAATGCAGCCGATGTGGCCAACGCGGGCAACCCAGCCAATGGGGCCAATCCAGCCAGTGTGGCCAATGCAGTGTTGCGCCAGATTGCGGTCCCGCCGCGGCGGGACGCCGCCGTGCTTCTCCGGCCTGCTTTGGTTGCTACTAATTCTCTTGCTTCAGAGGCGTCGGGAAAAGGGGTGTGGAGAGCAACGGCAGGGCCAGAAAAGGCTTTCGAGATAATTGAGGGACCACGGCGGCCGTCCCTCACGGACCGTGAGCAAAATCGCCCCGCTTTCCCTCAACTACGCTGGCGGCGCTCAGCCCCGCCGGAAACGGCGGTCTTGCCTTGCGTCTCAGCCAAAGCGGCGCGGGCGTCCTTCAGGTCCTCGGCATTCTCCAGAGCCTCAAGCTCCGCCAGGTCTTCAATGAGGGACAAGACCTTAATCGCCCTTTCTTCCGACAAGCTCCGCAGCTTGGTGACTGCCTCTTCGACCTGTATCGAACTCATAACCACAGCGTGTCACCAGGCTGGTCGCTGGTCAACACCAAAGCCCCCTTTGTCGCGAAGCTCCCGGCAGCCGCCCAGGGCCTCCATGCCTCGAAAAACCTGTCACCCACGCGGACTGACTGGGCCTCGAATTTCGCCGGCGGAGCCAGTTCTCGGATTCGAACCGAGGACCGACGGTTTACAAAACCGTTGCTCTACCACTGAGCTAAACTGGCGTCCGAGGGGTTTCGGGGGTGTTCGGGCAGGGAATCGCCCCCTCAACTCACGGCTTGAAAATAGCTCACCTACCGCGGATGGCAAGGCAAGTTTTGTCGGCATGTTCTTTGGAATGACGCGGATTTTGAAAAAGGACCGCTGAATTCCAATGAATGCCGGCACGCCCCGTTGCGCAACCGGAAGGTCGTAACGGTCGTCTGGACGGCATTTGCGGCGTATTGAGCGAAGGTTCCGAATCAGGCGAGCACGATGTGGCTGACCGCCATAATGAACACCAGCCATGACCGTGTTTTTCGACACCGTTGCTTGATGCGATCGGCGTATTTTTCAGAGACGGCGATAGACCTCGGAGCGGTGTTGGATGCGGTAGATGCGGACCAGTTTCCTGGCAGGATAATTCCAATACAAGATGCGGTAGTCGCCCACGCGCAGCTTGCACAAACCAGCCAAATCTTTCGGCATCCCAACAAGCCTCCGATGCACCATGACGGCGGCATTTTCGGCGAGCCACTGGATTCTTCGTTCGACACTCCCTCCGATGGCGGCGTCCAGTTCAGCGAGTTGCCCGTCGGCCTTGCTGCCTATTTCGACTCGGTAGGGCATGGCAGGTGGCGTGGCTTCCAAGGCTTGAATTTACCAGCGCGGTCCTCGCGGCGGGCGGTGCGCAGTTCGGCGATCACTTTGGGATTCTGGGCCGTGAGCCAGTCCTGCAGCTCGTCGAGTGTTTCCACGGAGGAGAGCACAGGCGTCGGGATCTCAACGCTGTCTGTTTTCATGCGTAAACCATACCATGTTATCAGTCCGCGTGTAAATGCCGCTCTCGGATTCAGGCGGTTACCAACGCAGGCTGATTGACCTGCTTGGCGGCAAACTCCAGCCGCGCGCGGATGTCCTCGGGTTGCAGGATTGCCCATGGTCTGCTAATGGAGCGGGTCAGTCGGGCCCCAGGCCTCGAGTTGGAGGAGCCGGGCCTGGCCGTCGAGCGGGGCGACTTTGGTGATGAAGATGCGGAACCTGTCGGTGAGGAGAGGCCTGGAGAGGTTGTGCACGCGCACTTTGGCGGGGAAAGCTTGGCTTTCCGCAGCCACCGGCTTCCACTTCCGCTTTTGCCTGTCCCAGGTTTCGATCCGGTAATCCTGCAGGCCCCATTTCCCGGCCGTCTCAGCGCTGTCTTCCTTTTGGTAGTTGATGACGACGAAACGGCGGACCGGGCGGTCCTGAGCGAAATGAACTTCGAGCCATTGGGGCAGGGGTTCGCCGGCCTGGCTGGCCCAGCCGTGGCCCGCGCCCCAGCCGGTCTCGTCTCGGCGGCCATCGATCACGCCCGAGGCCGGCCAAAGCGCGCGGCCGGAGGTCTCGTGCGACGAAGCGGCGGCCGAGCTGCCATTGGCGGCCAGTGCCCAGTTGACTTCGCCCGGCCCGGGCTGGGCCAGGGCATCGCCTTGGGCAGGATGGTCCGGAGCGTGGGCGACTAACTCACGTGGGTCGTCGAGGAGGAAATGCGCCCGGGCCTTCATTTTCAGGCGTTCACGGAAAAGGGCCAGGATTTGGTCGCGCTCGCGCGGCGACCATTCGGAAGGGCCGCGGTCGTCGCCCCAGCCGTTGGAGATGGCGACGGGCGCGCCGAACGCGCGGACGCCCCACAGGGTGTTGTGAAAGCCGCTGATGCTGTCCCAGTTGCAGCTCCAGAACGGGTTGCGCCAGTTCGGGAACAGGGCGTAGGACCAGGCGGCGGAGTCGCAATGGGAGTCCTGGTAAGTGCCGTCGGCCACCAGGGCATAGCCGGGCACGTCTTCCCAGCCGGCCACGCCGATGCAGTCGGAGGCGAGGAAGACTTTTTCCGGGGCGAAGGCATGGACCTGGCGGGTCAGGGCCTTGACCAGGGCCAGCATGGCGCGGTCGCACCAGGCGGGCGGGCGGTTGGTGGCGAAGGCGATCTGGCCCGTGCGCGCGTGGAAGGTCTCGTCCCACACAAAGCCGTCCACCTCGCCACCGTAGGTTTGCAGGAGGGCGGCCAGGTAATTGGTGTACCAAGAGAACACTTCCGGGTTGGCCGGATTGCGCAGGTAGGTCGGGCCAAAGGTATCCGGCCCCTGCCAGCCGGCGAGCTTGTTTCCGTTGGCGTCGCGGTAGGCCCAATCGTCCCGGTAACCGGGCACGCCGCTGTCTGCGGCGAGGCCATCGGCGAAGTAGAGCAGGACGCGGAAGCCCTGGTCGCGGGCGAGGCGGAGACGGCGTTTGAGTTCGGCCTGGGTGAACTTGACTTTGCGCGTGCGCTCAAAGGCGATCCATTCCGCCTTCATGCGGCGCCCCTGGGCGTCATAGCAGTAGGAGCCGAGGGCGTCGTACCAACCGTGGAGACAGAGAGCGACGCGGCGGCGCTGGGGCGGTTTGAGCCAGGCGGCCAGGGCGCGCACGTCCCGCTCCCAGCCCTGGCCGTCGTCGCTCAGGAAATCGTAGCCCACCATCGCGATCTGGCGGAGCCATGGTGGGCCAGGGGGGACATCCGGCAGCATCAGCCGAAACCAGGCGTCAACGGCGGCGCTGAAGCTCTTGGCGGCGCGCGGGTGAGTGGGAATCCAGATGGCAAAGGAGCGGGTCTCGGGCTGGCGCAGGGGGACTTTGGCGGCCGCGTAGCAGCAGCGGAGGGAGCCGCTAATCTGGTGGTCGAGGGAGCCAACAGTGAAGAGCGTGCTGCAAGCGGGGTCAGCAAAGAGCGCGGCGGCCACCTGCCCCTCCGGCGCCGCCTGCAGGTGCAGGAGCGGCAGGGCCAGTTGCGGGGTCTCTTGGCCGGTCAGGCAAGCGCCGAGGCGGTACTCGGCCTGGATGGCCTGTGGCGACAAAGAAAAAGATTTGGCCCAGCCGTTCTTGAGGGGACAGGTGACCGAAATCCTGGCGCTGTCGAATGACCTGTGCGCCGAGGGGCTCTGGCCGGCGAGCAAGGCAAACGGGATTTCAAGTTCGACCTCATTGGTGAGCGGCCGCGCGGGCCTAACAGTGAAGGCCTCGCAGAGCGCGACGCCCTTGGGATCGGTGACTGCCTGGACGCGCCGTTCGATGGTAATGGGGATTCCGTCGGGAGTAATGGCCTTGTAGGTCAGTGCCAGGTCGGTCGGGCTTTGCTGCCCGATAGCGGGTTCGCGGAGGGGCTGGGTTTGGGCGGCGGCCGGGAAGCGGAGCAGGAGTGACGCCGCGGCAGAACTGCCACCGAAATGGACCGAGATTTCGCCCTGGTCAAACACCGCGCCATTGGCCGCGTCCCAGCCGAGTTGCGCAGCGCCACCTGTGGGCGGAACGGTGAAAGGGAGGAGGAGCAGGAGCATCATAATGCAGGTTGATCCCGGCTCTGTAATATTTTGCAGGCTGGGATTAGTCAATCCCGGTCGCTGGTGGGGAGCAGGGTGCATTTCACGTTTTTCGAGCCTTGGTTGCCGGTCGCTCGCCCGATCCCCCTGACCCGAGGCCTGCCGGGCCGCGCGCGGGGCAGGGCAGGGGGCTGAGGGAGGGCAGGGGAACCAACCTCTCCCTGAACGGAAAAAGCTGACCTGCCCGGGCCTTGGGGCGCATCTTGGCACTGCCCCCGAGCGCGGGCAGAAGCCCTCCCCCCTTCCCCCCTCCCATCCCGCCGGGCGGGATGGGAGGGGGGTGATCTGTTTTTCGGCTTTACCCAGGGCGGCGGCCCGCCTGCGCTGCGCTCCGGCGGGCCTTGCCCTGGGCTACTGTCTGCCGCCCCTGCGGGGCGGAAGAGTGCCGCGCTGCGCGCGGGTAGAGTGGGATTGGTAGCGGTGTCAAGATGCGCCCCGGGCCTTCGGCTGGCCTTGCTGGCAGTTGACTGTGGGGCGGCGTTCTGCCAGGCTGGCGGGGTCTTTCAGGCCAACCAAACTATTTGCCGTGGAAATCAAGAAAGCCATCATAACGGCCGCTGGGAAGACGCAGCGGACTTTGCCTTTGCAGGCCCTGGTGGACCGCGACGGCCAGACCAAAGCGGCGCTGCGCATCCTGATTGAGGAAATTCTCTCGGCAGGCATCGAGGAGATCTGCGTCGTGGTTTGCCCGGGCGACCAGGCGGCCTACGCGGCGGCGGCGGCGGGCCTGGGGAGCCGGCTGCGGTTCGTCGAGCAAGGGACGGCCCTGGGTTACGGGCAGGCGGTGTTTTGCGCGCGGGAGTTCGCCGGCGCCAAGCCCTTCCTGCTGCTGGTCGGCGATCATCTCTACGTCAGCGGCACCCAAAAGCGCTCCGCCCAGCAACTGGTCGAGATGGCGGCGGCGGAAAACTGCGCGGTCTCGGCCGTGCAGGCCACGCACGAGAGCAAGCTGCCGTATTACGGGACGGTGGGAGGCCATTTGGTAGGGGGGCGAAAGGGTTTGTACGAGGTAACGGAGGTGGTGGAGAAGCCCACCCCCACGGAAGCCGAGCAGCGGTTGATCGTGCCGGGGTTGCGGGCGGGCCATTATCTCTGTTTCTTTGGGATGCACGTGCTCACGCCGGCGGTCATGGATTTGCTGGCGCAAGCCGCGCCGCCCGCCGACAGCCCGAATGTCTCGCTGACCGGGGCGTTGGCCAAACTGGCCCGGCGCGAGCGTTACCTGGCCTGCGAATTGCAGGGGCACCGCTACGATATCGGCGTGAAATACGGCCTGCTCACGGCCCAGTTGGCCCTGGCGCTCGACGGGCAGGATCGGGAGGAAGTCCTGAGCGGGCTGGTGGAATTGCTGGCCCGGCGAGCCTGCAAGTAACGGAGGTCTGGCATGAGCAACTACGTCACCCTGCCGCACAACAAGAAGCTCAATCTCCTCCGCAGCCATTGCGCCGGGTGCCAGTGGCCCGACTTGGACCAGGAGCAGTGGTGCCTGCACTGCGGCCGAAAGTTCAACGGCCACTCGGCACGTGTCTGGCTGGGCCAGGACGGCCGCCTCTGGCTGGAGTGCGGCACGCCCGGATGCGACGGCTCGCCGATCGATTGGGCTCCCTATCCCTGGTGGGACCCGAAGCATCCAGCGACAAAGGCGTATTTAAAGAAGGTCAAAAAAATGGCGCGCCCGCCGCGCGGGAAACGCGACAACCCGGATGATGTGCCCTTCTAGCCAAGTGCGGAGTGCCCAATGCCAAGAGCTATGCCGGAGTTAGTCGCCCTCATCACCACGACGGACCCGGCACTGCGAGACCGGGCGCTGGAGGCCGCCTGCGGCGAGCTGTCGCTCAAGGAAATGCTGGACCAGTGTGCTGCGCTGGACGCCTTCCGCCGCCACAGCGAGAATCTTTATGAACGGGTCCGCGCGCTGTTTTTTCTCTACGCGATTCACCGTTTCCACCTGCCCGGCAGGCTCCTTGCGCGCGCCCACACCACGGCGCAGGCCTCGCGCTCCCTCATCCCTTTCGCCGGCTATGAGCACCTGCTCCGGCGGCGGTTTGAAGAGGCCATCGACCGCTTCCTGGCGGTGCAACAGACCGAAGGCCCGAGCGACGCCATCTCCAGCGCCCTCGCGGCGGCGTATCATCGGCTCGCTTTCCAGACGCTGGCCGACCAGGTGCGCCGCAGCGTGCGCTCGGTCCGGGGCAACCAGTGGATGTTCCGCATGGGCCACCCCGTGGACCAACCGCTGCGCCTGCGGCCCGAACTGCTGCAAGCGCATCCGGTCGACGGCACCTACCCGATTTTGCGCGAATGCACCCCGGTCCGGATGGACCTGACACACTGCGGCTGGAGCGACATTTTCTTCCTGGGCATGGATTTTCCCGAGGGGGCGAAAGTGCTCAATGTCTCCATCGATCTCGGCGTTCATGGCCGCGACGCGGCGCCGCGTCCGCCGGTGGAGGCCTACCTGCGCGTGATCCAGGAGCCCTGCCTGCGCCTGGTCAGCGTTGACCTCGGGGCCTCGGCGGACATTACGAACCTGGCGGAAGTGTTCGACTTTGCCAAGGACTACCTGGGGTTGCTCAAAGCGGCGGTGATCGCCTCGGGGATTGTGCCGCCGGGCATCGAGGGTTCCGGGCAGAGTCTGGCGGAATTACTGGCGCGCCTCGCCGGGCCGGGGCGTGGCCTGGAACTGGTCAGCAGCGTGAATAATATCCCCAAAGGCTCGCGGCTGGCCGTTTCGACGACGCTGCTGGCGGCGCTGGTGAGCGTCTGCATGCGGGCGACCCGCCAGGCGGCGTCGCTGACCGGCCAACTGCAGGAACACGAGCGCCGGCTGGTGCTGGCGCGCGCCTTGCTGGGCGAGTGGCTGGGCGGCTCGGGCGGCGGCTGGCAGGACTCTGGCGGCGTTTGGCCGGGTATGAAGCTCATTGAGGGGGTGCTGGCCAGCGCCGGCGACCCGGAGTTCGGCATCAGCCGCGGGCGGCTCATGCCGCAGCACCGGATTCTGGATTACCACAACGCTTCCCCCGAGACCCGGCGCCGGCTCCAGGACAGCCTGGTGCTCGTCCACGGCGGGATGGCGCAGAATGTCGGGCCGATTCTGGAGATGGTGACCGAAAAGTATCTGCTTCGTTCGGCAGCCGAATGGAGAGCGCGGCAAAGCATGTTGGGCATTCTTGAGGAAATCCTCGCCGCCCTGGGCCGGGGCGACGTGCCAGCCATTGGCGCGGCGACGACGCGGAATTTCAGGCAGCCGATCCAGACCATCATTCCCTGGGCGACGAATTACTTCACCGAAACCCTCCTCGGGCGGGTGCGGGAGGAATTTGGAGCGGGCTTTTGGGGATTCTGGATGCTCGGCGGGATGTCCGGGGGCGGGATGGGCTTTATCTTTGCGCCGGAAAAGAAGGGGCTGGCCCAAGGGCGCCTGCAGGAGCTGATGTCCCAGACCAAAGACGAGCTCCAACACGCGCTGCCCTTTGCGATGGAGCCAGTGGTCTATGATTTCGCCATCAACGAACGCGGCACCTTGGCCGAATTGCTGGCGGGGGAGGGGGCGCTCATGCCGCCGGGCTATTACACCCTCTCCGTGCCGGGGTTGTTGCGGCAGGAGCGGCACTCGCTTTCCCCGCTCCGCCGGGCCGAGCTGGACAAGTTCGGCGCGGCCTGCCGCACCCGCCAGGAGTTGCGCGGGGTGGTCCAGACGCTCTTTGACGTCATGCTGCCGCGCGGCAAAGCCGAGTCGCCCGGCGAGCAATCCCTGGCGGCGCTTTTGGAACAACACGGCTTTGATCGGGTGCAGCACGAGCAAATCCGAACGGACTTGAAGGAGGGGCGCATTGGGTTGGCGCAAAACCGGCTGGCGGCCAGCGTGGTGATTGAGGATGTGCAGCCCGAGGACGTCGTGGATGCGCGTGGCTGTAGTGGGGCAGGCGTCTCGCCCGCGAGGGAACCCTCTGTGGCTGCGCCTGGAGAACCAGAGGCCCTTGTGGCAGGCGGGACGCCTGCCCCACTAGCCCGAGCCAGGCTCGGCCTCGCCTCCCTGAAGAACGGCGAGGTCGCCGTGGTGACCCTGGCTGCCGGGGCCGGCAGTCGCTGGACGCAAGGGGCGGGCGTGGTCAAGGCGCTGCATCCCTTCTGCAAGCTGGCCGGTCGGCACCGGACGTTCATCGAAACGCACCTGGCCAAGAGCCGCTGCGTCTCCCGCCAGGCCGGCACGCCGGTGCCGCACATCTTCACGACGAGCTATCTTACGCACGCGCCGACGGAGGAATTTCTGACCCGCCAGAAGCACTACGGCTACCAGGGGCCGCTGTTCCTGTCGCCCGGCAAATCGGTGGGGCTGCGCCTGGTTCCCACCGTGCGCGACCTGCGCTTCGTCTGGGAAGAAATGCCGCAGGAGATTCTCGACGAGCAACAGCAAAAGGTGCGGGACAGCCTGCGCCACGCCCTGATCAATTGGGCGCGCGGGGCGGGCGAGGCGAGCGACTACACGGACAATGTCCCGCTCCAATGCCTGCATCCGGTCGGCCACTGGTATGAAGTGCCGAACCTCTTTCGCAATGGCGTCCTGGCCCGGCTGCTGGCCCAGCGCCCGCAACTCAAGCACCTGCTCCTCCACAATATCGATACGCTGGGCGCCGACCTTGACCCGGCGCTCCTCGGCCTGCACATCCAGAGCGGCGCCTGTCTTACCTTCGAGGTCATTACCCGGCGCCTGGAAGACCGCGGCGGCGGGCTCGCCCGGGTGAACGGCCGCGTCCGACTGGTCGAAGGCCTGGCGATGCCGCGCGAGGAAGCCGAGTTCGCCTTGAGCTATTACAACTCCAACACCTGCTGGATCGACCTCGACAAGCTGCTCAGCGCCTTTGCCCTCACGCGCCCGGACCTGGCAGACGAAGCCAAAGTGACGGCGGCCATTCGTCACCTGGCGGCAAAGATGCCCACTTACATCACCCTGAAAGACGTCAAGAAACGCTGGGGCCACGGGCAGGAGGACATCTTTCCGATCACCCAATTCGAGAAGCTGTGGGTGGACATGACGGCGCTGCCGGAAATTGAGTCCCGGTTTGTCGTGGTGCCGCGCCTGCGCGGGCAGCAACTCAAGGACCAGGCGCAACTGGATGGCTGGCTGCGCGACGGCTCGGCGGCCTACGTCGAGAGCCTGTGCGAGTGGGAATAGTTTTGCCTCGCCAAATCGGCCCTTCGGCTTAATCTGCCTCGCAGGCTATGAATACCGAGCAACTCTACCAGGAGCGTCTGAACCGCTACGTCACGGCGATGCGCAACGAGAAGCCGGACATGGTCCCGGTCCGGCCGTTTGTCGCCGAATTCACCGCCAGGTATGCGGGCTACACCTGCCAGGAAGTGGCGCATGACTACACGCTGGCCTTCGAGGCGGCCATCAAGACGGCCAAGGACTTTGGCTGGGAGGCAGTGGTGCCGAACATGGTCTATGTCTGGACCGGCCTGGCGCAGGCGCTGGGCCTGCGCTATTACGGCATCCCGGGCCTCGGTATTCCCCACACGACTGGCTTCAACTACATCGAGCCGCCGGAGGACGCCGCCTTCATGCGCGCGGACGAGTACGACGCGCTCATTGCCGACCCGACGGGGTTCCTTTACAACGTGTGGCTGCCGCGCGTCTCCACCGAGGTGAGCCGCCTCGGCGAGCCGTCCACTTACCGCAACAACCTGGCTTTGGTGAAGGGCGCGATGGCGATGCTCTCCTACTTTTATGCCTTCGGGCCGCAAGTGGCGCGGTTGCGCGCCGAGTGCGGGACGGTCTCGGCCATTGCCGGCATTTTCAAGGCCCCGTTCGACATTATTGCCGACAAATTGCGGGGCTACGTCGGCCTGACGATGGACATGCACACGCAGCCGGGCAAGGTCCTGGCGGCTTGCGAAGCGCTCATGCCGCACTTGTGCCACGTGGGACTGACGACCGCCGATGCCTCCCGCCAGGTCCCGATCGGTTTCTGGATGCACCGCGGCTGCGTGCCGTTCGTCAACCCCGGACAATTCGCCTCCCATTATTGGCCCACGCTCCGGCCGATTATCGAGGAATTCTGGAAACACGGCCACCAGACCTTGTTCTATGCCGAGGGCAAGTGGCGCCGCCATTTCGACGCCTTCCGCGAACTGCCCGACCGCAGCCTGGTTTTTCATTGCGACCAGGACGACATCTTCGAGGTCCATCGCAAACTGCACGACAAATTCGCGCTCAGCGGCGGCATCCCCAATGTGCTGCTCAGCTTCGGCCAGCCGGAGGAAGTCCGCGCCTTCTGCCGCCGCGTGCTCAAGGAGGTCGCGCGCGACGGCGGCTATATCATGGACGCCGGCGCCATCATGCAGGATGACACCAGCATCGAAAACCTCCGCGTGATGACCCAAACCGCCCGCGACTACGGCGTCTATGCCGCCGGGACCTATAAGCCCCCGCTCGCCACGCCCGCGGGCGAACTGCCCGCCTCGGCGGCGGGCCGGGAGAAGCTGGCCGGCCTGAGGGGCCGGCCGCAACCGCGCGTGCGGCCAGGGGTCTGCTTCCCCTGGGAAGAGCGCGTGAAAGAGCTGCCCGAAATCACCGGCCGCCCGGAACTCGTGCGCAAGATTTGGGAAGACATCGATGCCTTCGGAAACCTATTCATCTGGCAACTGCTGTTGAGCTTCTGAGTCTTTGGATTCCGCATCTCGGATTTCGGATTGCGAGTCTCCGACCTCCCATCTCGGATTTCGCCGCTCATGGGGCCGTCCCAATCACCTTGTCATCGAACGTGGCCACGACCTTCTGGCCGGGCTGCACCACCAGGAAAGCTGAGTCATCCCACTCTCCCGCGAGCAATCGCTGCAAGAGTCCCAGGTCGCCCTCGACCTCGTCGTATTGCCAGCCTTTGTCGGCGCAGATTTGCCGCACCTGCTCGGGGAGTTTGAGGTCCCGGACGAACTCGAAGTCAATCAGGGTTCCGTGCGAGTAAGCCTCGGCCCAGCGGCTCATTTCCGCGAGCAAGTACTGCGCCTGGTCTTCACCGTATTTCTGCGCCCACTGCTCGTAAGTGCTCCTGAGGCCCTGGCTGGCGCTGGCGGGCAGGGAGACCCCGCCCCAGACCAGCCCCTTATGGCCGCGCCGTTGGGCGAATTCGAGCCATCCGGAAGTGTAATAGTAAGTGCCGGGCCGCGCCGCAAAACACTCCTGGTAGCGCTCTTTCGAGCCGAGAAAAAAAGTGATGCAGTCGTGCGCGCGCGGAATGACCAGCGGCGTGTGCGCGGTGGTCAAGCCGACGAGGATGTTGCTGCACAGGGCGTAGCCAAGGGCGATCGCATCGTACTTGCCGGCCGGCACCGCCGCGATGCGCTTCTGGATTTCTTCCCGCCCGGCGGCGGGCGTGTCGTGGTAACCTTGCGTCAGCAGTTCGAGATCGATGAGGTTGCGCGAGCGCGCGGCAAGATAATAAAGCTCCCGGGCGGCGATTTCGCAGGCGATGACTTTCAAAAACATGGGACAGCTTAAACCCGCTTAACTCCTCTTGGCCGTCCAGCGGATGGCCTGGCGGAGGACCTGCCGATAATTGGGGTTTTCGTAAGCGAAATGGTCATGGCCCGACTGCAAATAGACGACCCGTGCGGCCTGGTAGGTCTTGGCCCACGCAATCACCTTGTTGCTGAGCTGTTCGTCGGTGGTCAGCAGCGGGTGGCATTCCTCAGCCACGTCGAACAGGTTGTAAGTTTCATCGTGGGTTTCATAATCCTCCACTCCGCGCGTGACGGGATGCGCGGGGTCGGCGACATGGATTTTGAAATGCATGTCCTCCTTGTAGGCCGAGCGGGCTTTCTCAACCCCGTTCACGACCGTCTTTTCCAGGTAGTAGCGCGCGCCGATGATCTTCGCGTATTCCGGCCATGCCTGGTAGGAGGCGATGGCGTGATGCAGCACCACCAGCCCTTTGCCTTCCTGGAGCCGGGCCACGAAATCGGCCTTCGCCTCGTCAGTGATCTCCTGGTGCATATCGTAAAGCACGAGCACGTCCCATTTTTTGGCCGCCTCGGCTTTGAGCCGCGCGTGGGCCTTTGGATGTTCGACCGCCTCGTAGGAGATGTCGGGGTTGTCTTTGAACACCTGGAAGAAGGGGTCGCGCTCGAAGCCGTGGCCGCCCGTGACGACCAGCACGCGGATTTTCTCGGGCGACGCCTGGGGTTGGTCGGCCCCGGAAGCCCAAAACGCAGGCAGCCCGAGCAAAAGGGCCACCATGGCAAGACGTATGTTTTTCATGGCGCTGTTGTACCATAAGCCGGACGGATTGCCAGCAGATTTCGTAGTGGGGCAGGCGTCTCGCCTGCTTCCGCGGGCGTCCCGCCCGCCTCGGCGTCGAGGGCCGGACGCCTGCCCCACTGCGCGATTGAATTGACAGCGGGCGGTTTCTGTCGTTATCTCGTGTCATGAAACCATCCAATCAATCAACGGCCATCTCAGCGACCTACCACCCGGCAACAGACGGAAGCCCGGATATTACGCGCCGCAAATTCCTCGCCGGCGCCGGCGCGGCGGCGGTCGGTCTCACCATCCTCAAACCCGAGCTCGTCGGCGGCGCCGAGGCGAACTCGAAGCTCGACATCGGGGTCATCGGCTGCGGCGGGCGGGGGGCGTGGATTGCCGAACTCTTCGCCAAAAACGGCCACTACAACGTCGTCGCCCTGGCCGATTACTTCCCGGATCGGGTCGATGCCGCCGGCGAAAAGCTCAAGGTCCCGCCGGCCAAACGCTTCACGGCCCTGTCCGGCTACAAACGGCTGCTGGCGGAGAAACTGGACGCCGTCGCCATCGAAACGCCGCCTTACTTTCACCCGGAGCAGGCGGCCGCGGCGGTGGAGGCGGGCAAACACGTCTATCTGGCCAAACCGCTCGCGGTGGATGTCCCCGGTTGCCAGTCCATCGCCGCCAGCGGGCGCCAGGCCACAGAGAAGAAGCTGGCGTTCCTGGTCGATTTTCAGACCCGGGCCATGCCGGCTTACCAGGAGGTCGTCTCCCGCCTCCACAAGGGCGGCATCGGCAAACTGGTCACCGTCTATGCCGAATACCAGACCAGCCTGATGTTCGAAGACCGCGACAGCGAGGTTCGCAAAGACCCGCAGAATCCTGAGGTCCGCCTGCGGGCCTGGGGCATTGACCGCGTCCTCTCCGGCGATGTCATCACCGAGCAGAACATCCACGCCCTGGACGTGGCCACCTGGATGGTCGATGCCAATCCGCTCAAGGCCTATGGCCGCGGCGGGCGGGCGCGCCCGTTCCTGGGCGACTGCTGGGACCACTACTCGGTGCTGTTCTTTTTCCCGGACGACCTCATCGTCACCTTCACCGCCAAGCAGGTCGGTTTCGGCTTCGACGACATCATGGTCCGCGCCCACGGCCTGACAGGCACGGTCGAAACCAACTACGGCGGCCGCTGCTCCCTGCGCAGCCGCGACGACGCCTTCACTGGCGCGACCGACAACATTTACCAGGTCGGCGTGGAGCGGAACATGGCCACCTTCTACGACAACGTCACCAAGGGCGACTGGTCGAATCCGACCGTGCCTCCGAGCGTGCGGAGCAATCTGACCACGATCCTCGGGCGCACCGCCGCCTACAGAGCCACCGAAGTGACCTGGGCCCAAGTCATGAAGGCCAACGAAAAGTGGGAGTTCAAGACCAAGGGCCTGAAGGCGTGAGCCTAAGTTCGCCGGCGGCGCAAATCCTCCGCGTGCGACGCGGCGAATGAAATCCCGACAGGTAGGGATTTCATTCCACGCGTCCCTGCCAGAGCATCTTCGCGGGCCGCGAGGATTTGTGCGACGGCACAGGAGCGCGGACGAGGCGTCCGCGCTCCTGTGGTTGCGGTCCTGCCGCGCTGCTGACCTTCATTCTTGCCCGGGAATTAGCCGCCCCTATAATATGCCGATGCTGGATATCAAACTGATCCGGGAGAAACCGGATTTTGTGCGTCAGCGCCTCGCCAGCCGCGGGGCAGGGGAGGAGGCCCGTATCGATGAACTGCTCAGCCTCGACGAGCAGCGCCGCGCGTTGCTGCGTGAAGTCGAGTCGCTCAAGGCCCAGCGGAATCGCGCGTCGCGCCAAATCGGCGCGTTGATGGGCCAAAAGCAGCTCGCCGAGGCCGAGGCCAGGAAGCAGGAGACGCGGGAACTGGGCGAGCGGATCGCGCAGTTGGACCAACGCGCCGCCGCAGCCGAGGCGGCGCGCGGCCAGTTGCTGCTGCGGCTGCCCAATCTCCCGCACGAGTCGGTGCCGCCGGGCCAGAGCGCGCACGACAACCCGATCCTTCGCCTCCATGGCGAAAAGCCGGTCTTCTCGTTCCAGCCCAAGTCGCACGTCGAGCTTTGCGAGGGCCTGCGGTTGGTGGATTTCGCGCGCGGGGCCAAGCTGTCGGGCAGCGGCTTTGTGCTCTACACGGACTGGGGCGCCAGGCTGGAGCGGGCGCTCATCCAGTTCCTGCTCGACCTCCACACCGGCCAGCATGGCTACCGTGAGGTCTCGCCCCCGTTCCTGGTGGGGCCGCAATGCCTGGAAGGGGTCGGGCAATTCCCCAAGTTCGCCGACCAGTATTACGGCGTGCAGGAGGGCCTGGATGTCGGCACCCTGGGCAAACTCTACCTCATCCCGACCGCCGAAACGCCGGTCGCCAACATCCATCGCGAGGAAATCCTCCCGGAGCGGCAGTTGCCGATTTATTACTGCGCTTACACCCCCTGCTTTCGCAGCGAGGCCGGCGCCGCGGGCATGGGCACGCGCGGCCTCATCCGCGTCCACCAGTTCGACAAGGTGGAACTGATCAAGATTGTCAAGCCGGAGCATGGCTACGAGGAGCATGAGAAAATGCTGGCCGATGCCGAGCGCGCCTTGGCGTTGCTGGGGCTGCATTACCGCGTGGTCCTGCTCTGCACCGCCGACCTGGGCTTCGCCAGCGCCAAGACCTACGACCTGGAAGTCTGGGCGCCAGGGCAGGGGAGCTATCTCGAAGTCTCCAGCGTCTCCAATTGCGAAGACTTCCAGGCCCGCCGCATGAATCTCCGCTTCAAGACCGAGACGGGCGAAAACCGCTTCCCGCACGTCTTGAACGGCAGCGGCACCGCCCTGGCCCGCCTCTTCGTGGCCCTGGTGGAGACCTTCCAGCAACCCGACGGCAGCGTGGTGATTCCCGGAGTGCTCCATAGCTATCTTAAGGCGGAAAGGATTCAGGCTTGACCGCCGCCACGCCCAGCAGCAGTGGGGCAGGCGTCTCGCCTGTCAACCCGGGCGTCCCGCCCGGGATGGAACCCTCTGTTGGTAGTGGGGCAGGCGTCTCGCCTGCCATCGCGGGCGACCCGCCCGCGTTTGGCCCAATTAACGCCTGCTCACAGCCCACGGCCTTGCAGGAACTTGCCCCTGAGTTCCTCGCCAGATGCGCCCCGCCGCATTCCGCTCTCCGCACTCCATGAAGCTCCTTCTGGCCAGCAGCGAAGTTCATCCCTATTCGAAAACCGGCGGGTTGGCCGACATGGCCGGGGCCTTGGCCAACGCCCTGGCCCAGGCCGGCCACCAGGTCGGCATCGTCACGCCGCTCTACCTGGGCCTGCGCGAGCGGTTTCCCGGACTCAAGCCCCTCGATTTGCCGCTGGATTTTCCACTCGGCCTGACTCGCTGCCGGGGCGAGGTCTGGACCCTGGAACCAGACCCGGGGTTGACGGTTTATTTCGTCGATCAGCCGGATTTCTACCAGCGGTCGTCCCTCTACCAGAACCACGGCGTGGATTACCCGGACAACGCCGAACGGTTCATGTTCTTCTCCAAGGCCGTCGCGCACCTGGCCATGCACCTGGCCTGGAAACCGGAGTTGCTGCACCTCAACGATTGGCAAACCGGCTTCGCCGCGCTCTTGCTTCGCCATCAGCAACGCCGGCCGGAGTGTAGCAACGGCCCCCGGACCTGCCTGACCGTCCATAACCTGGCTTACCAGGGCGTCTTCCCGCCCGGCCACTACGCCCTGGCCAACCTGCCCTGGGAGTACTTCACTCCCGCGGGCGTCGAGTTCTATGGCCAGGTCAACTGCCTCAAGGCCGGCATCGCCTTTGCCGATGTCATCGCCACCGTCAGCCCCAGCTACGCCCGTGAAATCACCACCGCAGAATTCGGCTGTGGGCTGGAGGGCCTGTTGCGCCAGCGCCAAACCGCCCTGGTCGGGATTCTGAATGGCGTCGATTACGAAGAATGGAACACGGTCCGCAACCCGCACATTCCTCATCCGTATTGCGCCGACGACCTGGCCGGCAAGACGGCGGACAAACTCGAATTGCAGAAGGAATTCGGCCTGCCGCCCGACCCGGCCGTGCCGCTCTTCGGCAACGTCGGCCGGCTCGTCGAGCAGAAAGGCGCCGCTATCATGCTGGCCGCCCTTGAAGAGATGCTCAGCGCCAACCTCCAATTTGTCTTGTTGGGCGCTGGCACGCCCGCCTTCGAGCGCGCCTATCAAGACCTGGCCAAGCGCTTTCCGGCCCGGGCCGCCGTGCAGATTGGCTTCGACCAGGGCCTCTCGCACCGGGTCGAAGCCGGGTGCGATTTTTTCCTGATGCCCTCGCAGTACGAGCCCTGCGGCCTCAACCAAATGTACGCCCTGCGCTACGGCACCATTCCCATTGTCCGCGCTACCGGCGGACTGGACGATACGGTCATCGATGTCAGGGAGGATGCCGAGCGCGCCAACGGCATTAAATTCGGCGAATACTCCTCCCAGGCCCTGGCCAAGGCCATCCGCAAGGCCCTGGCCTTGGCCCAGGAACCGGATTTGCTTAAGCATTTCCGCGCCAACGCCATGGCCGCGGACTTCTCCTGGGCCCGCACCGCCGAGGAATACCTGGCCGTGTATCAAAGAGCACTGGCCCGGCGATAGCAGGGCGAAGTCCGAAGCCCGAGAACTGGACCGGGGGCGGGAGGGGGATGTTGTAGGTAATTGGCGCACAGTGGGTCGCGAAAGAGGCTCTGCGGTAATTGCTCCATAAACGGCCCAGTCTTGTACAGGTCACGCGTCCGTTGTTGCACTTTTTCCGCTGAATGGCCAAGCCTCTTATTGGCTGCATTGCCTGTATTGCCTACTTCCTGCGTTCAATTGCGCGCCGCCGGGGTCAAAAAAGCCGAACACCGAAAACTGAAATTGGAGGCGGACAGCAGGGGAAACGGGGCGGTCTGAATTGAATGTAACAGACAACGAAAATCCGCAATGCGAATGACCATGTGAATAACCGTGCGAATAACCCACTGGACACTTGCACAGGGCATGGGACCCCTACCATTACGACCGCTTCACTTTCCACGCTGGAAACGAAGGGCTGGGGACCCACGGACTTCGCAGAGCACATCATCACTTTTTTCTTGCCAACAAGTACCCACACCACACAATGCATCCATGAACCGATGCGCTTTTATTTCGCTAGCCCTTCATCTTGCAGCATCCCAAGTCCCAGCACAGGAGGCTGTCCGCCCTGAGGCTGTCACCTTTATCGCCACCGAGGAAGCAGCGTCAAAAGTCCGGAAGTGCGTTTTCGCCGTTTTCATGGCCACAAGCCACACTAACCTAGCGAACATTAACGACTGGACCCACCTGGGTACTGGCTTTTTTGCGGGTCGATCAAACGCGACCTTCGGTGTCACTTGCGCACACATTGTCAATACAGCCAGCCGCGCCCGAAAGGACCTCTTCATGGGCTTCGACACAACAGCAGGCTACAAACGCATACCAGCACGGCCGTTTTTCATAAGTACAAACCTCGATTTCGCTTTTATCGAATCTGAACTAACCAATCAAATAGCCATCCAAGGCTGGCATTTCGGCACCGACCATTTCGACGACGGCCGTTCAATTGTCGAAGGCCGTGGCGTTTTAATCGTCGGATATCCACTTGAACTCGGAACCGAACAAAATCGGAACCTCCCGGTTGTCCGCTTCGGCATGGTCGCGCAGCAAACACCAACTACCCAGTTCCTTGTCGACGGAATCGCCAGCCACGGTAACAGCGGCTCACCAGTTGTCAGTCTTGGCCCCAGGGAATTCAGACTCATCGGAATGACCATTGGCAACAAGCCCGACCAAATTACGCTCTTCAATGAGATGGGAGGAATTTCCGCATTCTTGCCGTACAATTCTGGTCTCGCTGTCGTCCTTAAGTCATCCGTGATCCTTGAGGCAATTCCTGCCTCCTATAAACAATAACCTACGGAATGCACCGTTTCAGCCACAAGCGAACATAGGAAACTCTCGCCAGCCCGAGCACAACATCCGACAGGGGGTTTGCTTTCGAAGATGCCTTTTCCGCAACTTGGTACGCCCAGCCACGCTTCGACTTCGGGACAGTGCAACTCGGAAGGTAATCTGCCGCCTGGGATATACACGATGAGATGGAAGGATGTCAGACGATACTTCGGCACGACGGCGCATCGCCGACGCCTGTTGAGCGGTTTGGAGAGGGCCATGGCCAACCTGAAATCCGCCGGGTGCCGGCGGGCGTATCTGGACGGGAGTTTTGTCACGGACAAGGAAGCTGCGCTGGGCTTGCCGCCCAACGATTATGACGGGTGCTGGGACATTTCGGGCGTTGACCCGACAAAGCTCGATCCCGTTCTCTTGGATTTTTCCAAAGGCCGGGCGGCGCACAAAGCCAAATTCCTCGGCGAGTTGTTCCTAGCGCAAACGCCGGACGGCGTGACTGGCAAGATATTCCTCGAGTTTTTTCAAATCGATAAACAGACCGGCAATCCCAAAGGCATTGTCGCCATAGATCTGGGGAAGTTCCCATGATCAAGAACGAACGACAATATCGAATCAGTAAAGCGCAGGTGGCCAAGTTTCGCGGGGCCCTGGAGGCCCTGACGCGAACGCCGCCGAGAGACTTCCATCCCGTTCTCCTGAAAGCCCAGCGCGAGGCCTTGGAGAGCCAACTCGGCGATTTGCTCGCGGAGGTTGGCGAGTACGAGGCTCTACAGGCGGGCCGGCAGCGCGTGCTGCAACTCCGTTCCCTTGACGAGATTCCTGAGGCGCTGATACGCGCAAGGATTGCCAAGGGCCTGAGCCAGAAGGAACTCGCCGAGAAAATCGGCTTGAAGGAGCAGCAGATCCAACGCTACGAAGCGACCGATTATGCAACAGCTACTTTCGGCCGCATCCAGCAGGTCATCCGCGCGCTTGACTTGAGAATCAGGAAGGCTGTGCGCCTGGAAGCTGCGCGCAAGTAGTCTCTTAGTGATCTGCTTTGAGGTGGCGGTCCCCTCGAGGCCAGAAACAACAGGGGAAGAGCGGCCCTTCTCAATTAAATATAGCAAACACGCTTTTGGAGGAAGAGTAAACCGCGGAATACGCGGAATACGCGGAATTTCCCGATGCCGAATCGGGACCGTCTGCCTTTCCGCGTATTCAGCGTATTCCGCGGTTGCTTTTTCGTTTGCGGTTCGGCCGCGCTAAGCCCTTTGTGCCCCTTTGCCTGATGGGGTCTCAGGCCGTCTGGATCAGGGTGTGAGGCCCTGCCTCGCTGAACATTGGCGCAGGGCAGGGGACCCCCACTCTTACGACTGCTTCGCCCCCCGCAACAGACATTTGACCAGGAACCTTGCGCGCCCGAGACGTTCCTCTGTTCTCAATCCAAGCGTCAAAATGCGCACCTGGCTGCGCGGCGGTTCGGTCCGCGGATCGGGTTAGGGGCCACGTGTTTGGGCAGGTTCTTCCGATGCTCTGTCGTGGAAATATGCCAATCGCGCGACCGCTCGGCGTGCGAGTCCGAGCAAGCTCCTGTGAAAGAAAATACCCCTCGTGGATTGCCGAGCCGAGGGGTAATCACGGCGAACGGCCTCGAGGGCCGGCTTGAGCTTCGTTACGTCAATGGGCTTTCCGGTCCACTTTGGCGGGTCGTAGCGCTCGGACCGGCTACGCACCCGCTGGCGGCGCTTGACGTACAAATAGCTCGAAAGCATCGCCACGGCAGCCAGTCCGATGATGATTTCAAAAGCAGACATACCCACCCCTAACGCTGCGCCTCAGCGGCGGCGGGCCATCGGTGATCGGAATGAGAGAAAGGCGCCATCCCGCCCTCCACTGCGGGCGCTTTGCTGGGCCGGGGTGCGCTCATGCCTTCTTGCCTCTATATCAAAAGGGCCAAAATCAGGGCAAAGACTCGATCTACCCATGAGAAGAGCTTGCACTTTCGCCCTGAAAAGTCAAGCGCCGAAGCGCGCCGCGGCGCCGTGCTCGCGTCCTGGCGCGTCCGGCCACACAGAGCGTCCTTTGGTAATCGTTTTTCCATGCTCCATTCCTGGCACAGTCCCCGGATGGCTTTAGGTGAGTTCCATCGTTCGCCCATTGCGCGAGCGGAGCGAGCCAAATTCGGCGGCTGCATGCGATTGGCCGCTCACTGGCTTCGTCGAGGCTTGGCTTGGCGGCGGCTGTGGATGGGCGCGAGCGTTATCCGGCGGCCTGATTATTCCGGACATTTCCTCTACAGCGCCGTGCGCAACTATTTAAGAGGTTGTGGATAAACCGTTGAGCGAAGCCGGCGTCCCGCCCACCGGAAGCCGAGCACCAAGGCCCCATAGAGCACGACCAAGCCCGCGTTGACGCCCAGGGCCACGCGGGCGACCGGGATGCCGGGGTGCGCCAGGGCCGGCGCCCACAGCCGCCAGCGCAGGTTGAACAGGGCCAGCGTGAAAACCCCAAGCACAGCCGCCACCCGCCACAGGATGTCAAACCGCCGGGCCGGCTCGCGCACGAAGGCACGGATGCCCCAAAAGCACACTGCGGCGCCGACGAGCACAACCAGCGAAACCGCCAGCCAATCTCCCGTTTGCCAGGCCAAGGCCAAAAGCCAGGCCAGCGCGCCGACCGTGCTGCCGCCAATGCCTCCGTAAGCGGCGCCTCGGATTTGACGCTGCTGCGCTGCCAAGGATAGCGGCGGCGGCACGGCGGCAAACGTGCCATCCTCAATCTGGATTTGCCGCTGGCGCCGGTTGGCCCGAGCGATCCAGATCCAGAGACCGGCCGAGTAACCAATCACCAGGGCCGCCGTCACCAGGCCGAAGGCAACCGGTCGCGAGCGGGCCAGCGGCCGGCCAAAAAGCGTGAGTCCGCACAAGGCCAAAACGAAGCCGGTGACGTAGGCAGTCGCGAGCCAGGTTTGCCTGACCATGAACTGGCGTTCACGCGGTGAGCGGGTGTTGCGGATGCTGGCCCGGGCGCCATACCAGCCGCCCAGGATTCCAATGAGCGGTCCCAGCATCGCGCCCAGTAACCCGGCCGAAACGGCGGCCTTGGCGGCGGCGCCCGCCTTGGCCGCCATCGCTCCGGTTGCCCCGGCGCCGGCCGAGGCCGTCGCCATTGGCAGGAGCGCCAGCACCGCCGAGGTGAACCCCGCGCCGGGCGCCGTCTGCCGGAGTGCGCCCTCGACGAATGCCGCCACCTCCTCCGCCAGCAGTTTGCGCCCGCGGAAGAGCCGTTGTTTCACGGCATCTTCGCTCAGTTCGAGCGCCTGCGCGGTCTTTTCCACGGATTGTCCTTCGCGATAAAAGAGCACCAGCGGCTCGCGATAGGTCTCCGGGATCCGTTCCAACGCGCGCCAGAGAATGGCCTCTTCCTCCCGGGTAATGGCGCGCTCAGCGGGCCAGGGTTCATCCGCGGGGGTCTCGACGGCGCTTTCAAGCGGTTCGGCCTTGTGCGACGGCTCATGTTCGTCGCGCCGCAGGGCCCTGCCGATCCGGTTCCGGACGATGCCGCAGAGCCAGGCACGGAGCCTGGCCGGCTCACGCAAGCCCCGCAGTTCTCGCCACGCGATGACGAACGTTTCCTGCGCCAGGTCTTCGCTCTGGGTCAGGCTGCCCGTGGCGCTGTAGGCCAGCGAGCAGACCAGCGATTGATAGCGCGCCACGATCCGGCCGAAGGCCTCGCGATTTCCCGCCAGGCACAGGGCCACCAATTCGCCGTCCGTTTCCTCACTCATAAGCTCCGGTCTCGCTGTCATCATACCATGTGATCAGTACCCGAAAAGTCCGATGAGGTGACAGGGCAGGGGACCGCAGCCGCCGACGCAAGGAGGCGGACCTCATAACCACCCCCCAACCTCGTCTTTCCCCGTCCTCCTCGTGACCTCAGAAGCTACCGACACGCCGGCTTGTCGCAACTGGATCGAACGTCACACCAGGGCAGGGGACCCCTTGACTACGTCGCCGATTATCGGCAGAAGACGACCTTCAACCGGACGTCGCAGGAGCGCCGCCGGAGTGTCGGCATCCAACCCTCAGTTTCGGCGAGAGTCTCGAGGTGCTGCAAAAGCAGTTGAGAGGGCAGGGGAGGGGAAAGGGATGAGGGAGGAGGGATGAAAGTCGGGAGGGCATGGCTCAGCGGGTGAGCGGCGGGCGGAAACGTACGCGGTCGGCTTCGAGGATGACCAGGTGCCCTGGGAGAGGATCGACCAGGGCGGGCTGTTTGAGGAAGCGCTCTAATAGATTAACGATTTGCCGGGCAGTGGCATCATCGGGCAGGCGCATCACCACGAGGCCTGCGTAATCGGCGGGAGGATAGCAACGGCTATCGGCAAAATCCAAATCACGGGTCAACAAAGCCGAGCTGGTGTTGCGAGCGTGGGCAGCAATCTGAGCATCGGGCGCTGCCCCCAGGCCAAGGTCACGGGCGTGGTCGGCAGCATGGCCAAAGCGCTGGAGCAGAGGCAGGGTCGAACGCGGCAAGTTGGCGTCCACCAGGAAGCGCATGGCTTAGCCTTAGGCGGCGAGCGGATGAAAGGATTCCTGCTCAGCCAGTTCGCCCACGAACTTGAGGGCGGCCCGAATGTCTTCCAGGGTGAGGTCGTATTCGCGCCGGACTTCTTCGAAAGTCATCCCGCCGGCGAGACTGCCGACAACAAGTGTGACCGGCATTCGGGTGCCGCGAATCACCGGCCTGCCGTGACAGATAGCCGGGTCAATGATAATACGATCGTGACCTTTCATAAACTAACGATATTGGAAGAACATGGCCTTTCCAAGGGCGTTATAGGCCCGCCTTCAACCCTTGCTCGCACAGGGGCGCGCAGCGAACGCGTACATCCGGGGCTGAGATTCATGTCCACCAGGAGTTTCATGAGCCGGCGACGGCGACCTCCTGCTCTTCGACGCGCCAGGTGGCGTAGGCCAGGGCTTCATCGATGTCCGCCGCCTCCAAATACGGATAGAGGCGGAGGATTTCGTCGCGGGTCTTGCCGGCGGCGACCAGGCCAACAATGGCGCCGACGGTGACGCGCAAGCCGCGAATGCAGGGTTTCCCGCCCATGACGGCGGGGTTCCATGTGATGCGCTCTAGTTTTGGCATGAATCAAACATAACTCTTTAAGCTCCGGATGCCAAGGCCGCTTGGAGTTCGCGGCGGAGTTTATCGCGGACTTTGGCAACGCCGGCCTGGGCTTTTTCATACTGGCGATGAGATCGGACGGGGCGCGGTGGGCATCGTCGGCCTCACGCGGGATTTTGACGTGCAGGTTCAGCCGCGCGCGATGATGTGCTCGACCGGGACGCGCCAGGCTTGTTCGCTTAGCTCCGGTTGCCGCGATGAGGGAGCAAGGGAGTAGTGCGGGTTTATTCTTTTACGAGCTTGACTTCCTGGGTGACCCGGTCGATTTCCCACTTCATGCCTGGCGGCCGGAAAGGGACGCTGTCCAGGCTGCGGTTGCGGAACTCGGCGAAGCTGTCGGGCAGGCGACCATTCTGCTGGATGAAACGGCGGAGCTGGACCGTCATAAGGGCATGGACCTCGCCGGTCAAAGGCTGGCCGGGTTTGCTCTCGGAGACCGTGGCCGGCGGGGCCGGTTGGCTGGCGGCGGCGGACGGTTTCTTGTGGCAGCCGGCGAAAGCCAGGGCGAGCAAGGCCATGAAAGTGATCCGGAACGAGAGATGCATGGATAGGATGCGGGTTGAAAGCCGGATGGAAAAGGGTATCGGCTGTGACGGGGGCGGCTACGGAGTACGGGTCGGGTCGAGGTTGATAAAGTCCCCGTGTGAGTCCACGGCTTGCCAGAACCTGGTCCGCACGGCTTCGGTATGGCCATCGACAAAGACCACGTTCCCCCGCTTATTATGCCGGATGGTGACGCTGTCACCACCCACGGCGAACCGGCCGTCGTTGATGATGGAGGCGGTGCGGTCCTGCCAATCCCAGCTTTCCGAGGGGGTGTGGGCGGTTTGCTCTTCCAGGAGCATGATTTTGTGGGTTGGCCCCCTGACGGAGGTGATGCGGAAGGGATAGACGCCCTGATCGGTAATGATCGTGCTCAGGCCCGGATTGAAGGCGCCCTCGAGATCGAAACTGGTGAGGGTGTAGCTGTACATATAGGGGCCGGGATCGGAACCGACAGAACCGCAATCCTGGAAACGGGCGGTGTTGTCCCAGTCCAGGGGACAACGGAACAAATTGCTGTTGATCAGGCCAAGGCCGATGGTGATCGGGCTTTGCTGGACTTGCGGGTAGGCTGGCGAGAGGCGCCAGTAGATCCAGTCCTCTTTTCGGAATCCATAGGTGTTGCGTGAGCCCGGACCGGGAAACATGCTGCGGTTATCGTCAATGTACATCAGCAGGCCGAGCGACAACTGCTTGAGATTGCCGTTGCACTTTATCTGGCTGGCCTTTTGCTTGGCCTTGGAAAGGGCCGGCAACAGCATGGCCGCCAGAATGGCGATGATGGCGATGACCACCAGCAACTCGATGAGCGTAAAACCGGCGCGGCCCGGCCGAGCGCACAGGCGTTGGGACAGCAGCTTTGCGTGGGCAGGCTTGGTTGCATTCATACGGCCGAATATCCTAGTCCACCGGGTTCCGGCGCGCCTTGAACGCACACGCCCCAGCCCGGGTGAGCGCGCGCGCGCCAGGGCCTTCCAGCCCGGTGCGTCCAAGACATACTGGTCCTGCCCAGGGTAGTGGAGTGGGCGGCCAGATGCAAGCTTGCTCCAATATCGAATCAGTAAAGCGCAGGCCGCAAAGTTTCGCCAGGCCCTGGAGGCCCTGACGCAAACGCCGCCGAGGGAGTTGCATCCCGTTCTCCTGAAGGCCCAGCGCGAGGCCTTGGAAAGCCAACTCGGCGATTTGCTCGCGGAGGTTGGCGAGTACGAGGCTCTCCAGGCGGGCCGGCAGCGCGCGCTGCAGCTCCGTTCCCTTGACGGGATTCCTGGGGCACTGATACGCGCAAGGATTGCCCAAGGCCTGAGCCAGAAGCAACTCGCCGAGAAAATCGGGCTGAAGGAGCAGCAGGTCCAGCGCTACGAAGCGACCGATTATGCGACGGCTAGTTTCGCACGCATCCAGCAGGTCATCCGTGCGCTTAACCTGAGGATCAGGAAGGCTGTGCCCCTGGAAGCTGCGAGCAAGTAGTCTTTTGGTGATCCGCTTTGAGGTGGCGAGCCACTCGAGGCCGCAAACAACAGGGGAACGAGGGCTATTCTCAATTGAATATAACAAACATTGTGCGATCTTGAATGGCGCCTCGCCAAGGGTGGCGGGTCCGGAGCGATCCGAAAATCCCTTTCGTCACAGCCGCTTGGTCCATTGGCGATCATGGCGGGCAGCGTGAATGACGGCGAAGACATGGACGGTCTGCGCCTCCACGTAATAACAGATTCGATAAGGGAACCGGAGCGGATATAACCAGCGGACACCCTTGCGCCGAAAACGAACCCGAAAGATCAAAGCCTTCTGGCTGAGACTGTCGATGGCGGCGTTGACCTCCTCCGCGAATTCAGTTCCGAGTCCGTTGCGCTGGCGCTCGTACCAGTGCGCCGCCTCGGTGATATCAACAATGGCGTCCGGCAGAATATCCAGGCTGAAACTCATTTCTTGAGCTTGGCCAGGATCTGAGATTTCGCTTCGGCCCAGGGAACGAAAGCGGACGGGGTGCGGTCACACTGGTCGAGTCGCGATTCAATAAGACGCCTTTCCTCATCCGTCAGCTCACCAGCGTCAAGCCAGCCGTCGCCAGCGAGTTCGTCGAGCTTGATTTGGATTTCCGCGCGGTCTTCGGCGCTCAGTTTGGGCAGTTCTGCAAGAATATCCGCTTTGCTCATGAGCAAAATCTACCAGCCAAGGGGGATGTCGGCAAGCAGGAGTCACAGCGAGAATTCCGGTTAACTAGAGGGCCGGTCGTTGGCTCGGCCTGGGCATGATGTCCACGGAGGAGCTGATCCCCTGGCGCCTTGCCAAACGTGGCCAAGTCTGGAGGCATACCAATGCTCCCCCATGCCCTTTCTGAACCCTGGCGCTAGGTCCGCTTTCTGGCTCGTGAATCAGGAGCGTGGCAGGTCGCGCGCAGGGCAAGGTTCCGTCGCGGTTTTCTGGGGGCATTTTCTCCGGGGTCGTTTTCGTGGTTGACAGCAAACATGGTGCAAAATATGCGCGGTCCGCGGTCAGCAAACCCCCTTCAAGCGGCTTGGGTTCAATGGTAGCCCCAGCCGAAACGCTCGGTAATCGGCCAATAGACGAAGAAGGACTTGCCGATGGCCTGGGCGGCCGGGAAATCGCCCCAGTACCGGGAGTCCAGGCTGTTCATGGTGTTATCGCCCATCACGAAGAAATGCCCGGGCTCGACGGTGAATTGATACCCGGGCGCCAGCTTCTCTTTCATCGCGTGGCCATAGTAATGGCCTTCCTGGTAAGCCAGCGCTTCCTTGCCGGCCTGGCCTTTGGGGCGGTTGGCGACGCCGTAGAAGGAATAGACATTCTCAAAGTGCGGAGTCGAGGCGGCAATCGGCCGTCCATTGACCACTAGGTGGCCGACGGGCACGCTGCCCATCCCCGGAACCTCCGCTACTACATAGTCCTGCTGCAGGCAGAGCGTCTCACCGCCCAGCCCGGCCAGTCGTTTGATGTAGAACTGGTCCGGCGGCAGGCTCTGGATGCCTTTGGTCTCGAAGACGATGATTTCGCCTCGCTGCGGCGCGCGGAAGTTGTAGCTGAGGCGGTCGACGAAGAGATGGTCGCCGGCGGTGACCCTCATTTTGAGAATGTCCTCGCCCTTGTGGAAGAACTGTCCCTCGTGGATGCCGGCGCGCTGCTGGAGGAGCGGCTGGCCATAGTCGGGCGGGAGCCAGAGGATGTAGGTTTTGCCGCCGGCCACCAGCTTCTGCCAAAGATTGAAAATGAGGAAGCGAACCGGCGGGTCGATCTCATCCAAGGTGCCGTCATTTTGGGCGACGAGGTGGAGGTAGGAGACGCCCTGGAACCACTCGCGGACGCGTGTCCAGGCGGTCGGGATTTCGAACGTTGATTGCTCGCGGGTGCGGGTGAAGTCGGGGAGCGAGGTCACGCCAAAGAGCGTGGGCTGCATGGAGCCGGTCGGGATTTTGAACGGCTGGAGGAAAAAGGTGCGGATGCCCATGGCGACGGTCAGGGCGACGAGCAAGACCTCGACATTTTCGCGGAAGCCCGGGTGGGGGTAGGGCTTGAGCCATTTGTTGGCGGCGGCTTCCAGTTTCTGCATGAGCTTTTCGAGTTCGGGCTTGTCGGGGTTGTCGGCGACGGCCTGCTGGAGAGCGGACATGGCGGCGCGGATATTCTCGACGGCCTGGGGCGAGAGGATATCGCGCTGGTGGTCCAGGAGTTTCTGGACATGTTTGCGCATGGCGGTGGCGTGGCGAACCGTTTTCGAGAGGAACCAGTGGATCATGGGAAGTGGCGGGTGGGACTAAGGAGTTGAAAAGTTGAAAAGGTTACGAGGGTTACAAGGGTTACATAAGGGAGGGGCCGAGTGGCGGGGTGTGCGCAGGCGGCGGACCTGCCCATGAACCGGCAAGTATTGGGGCAGGCGTCTCGCCTGCCATGAGGGCGTCTCGCCCTTGAAACCAACGCGGGCGAGACGCCCGCGCCGGCAGGCGAGACCCCTGCCCCACTGCGGCGGCGGCCGCGGCGGGGGGCGGTTCGCGCCGAAAAGCAGTTCGGCGCTCCATGGGGGCGGGCGGTCATGTCTTGAGAACTTCGATGAACGCTTCCTGCGGGATGTTCACGGAGCCAAAGGATTTCATGCGCTTCTTGCCTTCCTTCTGTTTTTCGAGCAGTTTGCGTTTGCGGGTGATGTCGCCGCCGTAACACTTGGCGGTCACGTCTTTGCGGAGGGCGCGGACGGTTTCGCGGGCGATGATTTTGCCGCCGATGGCGGCCTGGATGGCCACGGCGTATTGCTGGCGGGGAATGACTTCCTTGAGTTTAGCGGCCAGGGCGCGGCCCCGGCCCGGCGCCTTGTCGCGATGCACGATGCAGGAGAAAGCGTCCACGGACTCACCATTGACCAACATGTCGAGCTTGACCATGTCCGATTCCTGGAAGCCGGCGTGCTCGTAATCCATGGAGCCGTAGCCGCGGGTGATGCTCTTAATGCGGTCGTGGAAGTCGATGAGGATTTCATTCAGCGGCAACAGGCCGGTGAGCATCACCCGCTGGGGGTCCAGGGTTTCGGTGTGGTGGACGGTGCCGCGCTTCTCGGAGATTAAGGCCATGATGTCGCCGATGTACTGGTTGGGACAGATGACAAAGGCTTTGACCAGCGGTTCGTGGATGGCGGCGATGCAGGCGGGCTCCGGCAGGAAGGCCGGGTTATCGACCTCTTTGAGGGAGGCGTCGGTGAGCCGGACGCGGTAGATGACGCTGGGGTAGGTGGCGATGATGTGCATGCCGTATTCGCGGCGCAGGCGTTCCTGGACGATCTCCAGGTGGAGCAGGCCGAGAAAGCCGCAGCGGAAGCCGAAGCCGAGGGCGACCGAGGTTTCGGGCTGATAGACGAAGGCGGAGTCGTTCAACTGCAACTTGGCGAGGTTGGTCTTGAGGTGCTCGTAATCGGCGGTGTTAATCGGGTAGAGCCCGCTGAAGACCATCGGCTGGATTTCTTTGAAGCCGGCCAAGACCGCGGCGGGATTGCGGGCGTCGGTGATGGTGTCGCCCATTTTGACTTCCTGCGGGCTTTTGATATTGGCGGTGATGTAGCCGGTCTCGCCCAGTTCGAGTTTATCGCGGACGTAAGGTCTGGGGTTGAAGCTGCCGACTTCCTTGACTTCGACGGATTTGCCGGAGTGCAGGAGTTTGACTTGGAGGCCGGGCTGCAATTGACCGTTGAAGACGCGCACGAGGATGACCACGCCTTTGTAGGTGTCGAAGTAGGAGTCGAACACCAGGGCCTGGGTCGAGGGGGCGCCGGTCGGCTTTGGGGGCGGGATGCGTTGGACGATGGCCTCGAGGATTTCGTCAATGCCGAGGCCTTCCTTGGCGCTGGCCAGGATGGCGGACTCGCCGGGGATGGCCAGGATGTCTTCCAACTGCTGGCGGGCCTGGGGGATGTTGGCGTGGGGGAGATCGATCTTGTTGATGACCGGGATGATGGCGAGGTTCTGTTTCATCGCCAGGTGGACGTTGGCGACGGTCTGGGCCTCGACGCCCTGGGCGGCGTCGACCACGAGCACGGCCCCCTCGCAGGCGCTGAGGCTGCGCGAGACTTCGTAGCAAAAATCCACGTGGCCGGGCGTGTCGATCAGGTTCAACTCGTAAGTCTCGCCGTTGTTGGCCTGGTAAAGCATCGTCACCGGGTGGGCTTTGATGGTGATGCCGCGCTCTTTCTCCAGGTCCATGGAATCGAGCAACTGCTCTTCCATCTCCCGGGTCGTGATCGTACCGGTGCGGTACAGCAGCCGGTCAGAAAGCGTCGTCTTCCCATGATCGATATGGGCGATGATGCTGAAGTTTCTTATGTGCCTGGCATCCATCTTCTAAACGGGCGCATCGTGATATTGCCCCCCGCGGAGTGGCGCAAGCTCCCACCTTGCGTCCGTCCCAGCAAACCTCCGGCTGGCTGGCGCCACCCTGCCCCAGTGCGCTTGGCCAACCCGGAGGGTTGGCGGGACTCAGCCAAACCGGAGGCTTGCCCTGCTGGCAAGCGGGCAGCGGTCTCCAGATGCGCCCCTGCTAAACTGCGGCGACCAGCGATACTTGACAAGCCCCGAATTCCGGCTGCGCCTCAGACCACCTCTGGAATCGAGCCTGCCCGGAGAGGCTCATTGGGAATTGAGAATTGAGTATTGCTTATTGGTTATTGAGTCCGCAGCGGGCACGCAAGTTTTGGGCTTGGCCTTCGCTGTGGAGACCGATTTTCCGAGGATGCGACCCAGTTGGTCGCACTCTTCCACCAGGCCCTTAGGCGCACAGGAGGGGCGTGCCGCGCGGCAGGCGCACCACGACCGTGCCGGCGATGCGGTCGTGCCAGCCTTGTTTCTCCGCGTCCCAGGCAATCCACAGGAAACCCAGGAACAAGACGATGATTGAAAAGGCGGCCGCCAAGGCGCGCACCAGGGCGACGGTGAAGGGCAACGGCTGCCCATCCAGACGCACCACTTTCAGGCCCAGCACAATTCCGCCAATAGTGGTCCCTTTCCAGGCCCACATGCCGGCGAAATAGGCCAGTGCTACCAGGAAGCCCCACGGCCATCCGTGGACGAGCGCGTCCGCAATCAACAGCAGGACGCTATCCAGGAAAGCCGCCCCCATGCGCTCCCAAAAGCCCGCCCTGGGATAGGACAAGGCCTCGGGCACGGCCGCCGGCGCCAGCGGCATGGTCAGCCCTGGGGGCGGAGCCGCCGAGGCGGGCTGCGGGGCGGAGGCTTGGGCGTCCCCCATCCCGGCCAGGCCGGCAACCGCCGGGGCCGGCCCGGCAGCGGCTGGTTGCGTGGCGGCCAGATGCTCCGCAGTTCGCCGCCGGCGGAGGTGGCCGATGACCGCGGTTACCGCAACCCCCAATCCCCAAATACTGAACCAGAGGTAGGCCAGCAAGCCCACCACCCACACCATGTAGAAGAGCGTCAGGATGACCGAGCCCAGCACAAAGGCGACGAGCGGCTTCTGCAACGCCACGATGCCCGAGTGTTGCCCGATGCGCAACCCGACCCATTCCAACAACGCCACCTTGCCGACGATGACCCCGAAGAACACCGCCAGGCCAACAAACGGCAGCACCAGCATACCGATGACGGTCACCACCAAGATCAAAGAGACGATCGGCACCAGCAGTTTTGCCACCAGACCCAGGACCATCGTGGTGGCCGGCCGCTCGTTGAGCACGTCAACGCAGGCCTGGACAGGCCGAGGGAAAGCCGCGGCGACAAGCAGGTAAAAGAGGAAAAACGCGCCCGCCACCACCCAGACCCAGCCCACTTGCGGGGCCAGCGGCCGCAGCTTAAAGACGCACTGCAGCAGCCATTTCTTGAGCCACTCGAGATTGATGCCCACCTCCTGGGTGTGCCCCTTGACCGACGCGCCCTCCGCCACGTCCAACCGGCCGGCCACCGCAACCACGTCCCCATGAATGGTGGCTTTCGGCTCGACTTTGATGGCCCCCATCACGGCCACGACGTCCTGATGCAACTCCGCCCCCCGCCCTACCCTCACGCTGCCCAACACTGCCACGACGACGTCCCCTACGTCTCCATCGACTTCCACGTCCCCGCCAATCACCACCACCCCCTCGCGCACTTTGCCGTGGACCTTGGCCGACCCGCCGATGACCACTACTACGTCGGCTGTCTCGCCGGCCTTCAATTCCGCGTCTCTGCCAATCACCACCACCGCCTCCCGGTCAAGGCCCGGCCGCTTCTCTGCTTGAGGCGGCTGGCCGGCGGCCCCGCCTCCTGCGGCGCTGGAATTCGTGTCCGGGGCTTCGGCTTCGACTGCCCCGGCGGCCGCCCCGCCAGCCAGGGCGCCGGATTGGGCCCCGGCGTCCTGGGGTGCCGCATTGGTTTGTTGCGCCGGGAGCGCCGTGGCGCAAAGCAGCAAAAGGGCCGCCACTGCCAATGCGGCCGCCCAGGCCGCCCCCAATACCCCTCGGGCCGCCCAGCCGCTTCCGCTCACGGATGAGCGCCCGGCCATCGCGGTCCCGCGCCTGTAAAGCTGTCCGTCCGCAGGCGCGCACTCCGCGACGGCTTTTTGTGTTGTTTTCATTGTCGCAATCCAATTGTTCAGCGGCGCGCAAAGGCGAACCGCAACCAGGCGGCGCCCAGGCCCATGCACAGCGCATAGCCCAGCGCCAATGACGCCAGGCAGGCGGCGATAAAGCCCGTGGGGAGCTGTTTCACCACCGCCAGCATCGTGCTCGAGAGCACATTGACGACGTTCCAAAGGGCGCCGACTCCCGAGAGCCAGCGGCCGACCTCGCGCGTCGCCGAAGCGTAAGCGTCGGCCTTCGGCAGCTCCCAGCCCGCCAGGCAAAGCCCGCCAAACAAAGCGAGCAAGATTGCCAGGGAGGCGACGCGCAACCCCGCCGGCCACATCTGCCAGCCCTGGCGGAACCAGGGCAAGGGCGCGCGGCTGGCGATGGCTGCCATCACTCGCGGCAGGAGCGTCCGGGGCGCCGCCCGCTCCGGCAACGTCTTCAACACGGCGTCAATCTCCGCCTCCAATTGCTTTTCGTAATCGCTGCTCATATCCTGCCAGGCCCCACTCCGGCGCCCCATGTAACCCTGTAACTCATTTAATCTTCTTAACTCATTTAACTCATTTAACGCGCTTAACTCAGCGCCGCTTCCCCCAGTTGGGAGCGCAATTTTCGGCGCAACGCGGCGCGGCCGCGAAAGATGTCCGTCTTGATCTTGCCCAGCGAGACTTTGAGTTTGGCGGCGATTTCTTCGTAGCGCAGTCCCTCGAGGTGAAAGAGCACCAGGGGCACCCGCTGGGCGGCCGGCAGGGTCTGCAGCGCCTGTTCGACCAGCTCGCGGCAATCGGCGCGGGCCAACTCCGCCTCGAGGTTTGCCGGGGCCGCAAACTCGACTTCTCTTTCCTCTTCCTCGCCCCCGCCCGTGCGCAACTCCGAGAAGAAACTCCAGCGCGCCCGATAGCGGGAAAGGTGGTTCAAGCTCAAGTTGGTCGCCACCTTTTTCAGCCACCCGCCCGCGGTCGGACTGTCCCGCAACTCGGCGAACCGCTCATAGGCCCTGAGGAACACTTCCTGCGCGATGTCCTCGGCCTCGGTCTGGTTGGCCAGCAAACGCGTGGCGGTGCTAAACACCATGTTCTGGTAGTTCTGCACGAACATTTCGAACTGTTGTGCCTCTGTCATCGGGCGGCCACGGCGGCGCGGGGCCTATCTTATCCCTGAAAGGCAACTGAAGGCAAAGCACTTGCATGCCGGCTTGCGGGTGCGGCAGGCGTTCCGGTCACTGGACCGCCATCCCGCAACAACCGATGGTTACGGCCCAGCTCTGCACCAGGTCGATGAAACTCGAGAACAAGAACCCGACGCCTGCCATCGCGGCGAGCGTCGCCAACAGCGGCAGCAGCCGGTGCACCGCCGATCCGAGAGCCTCGGTCACTGAAGTCGCATTCGTCTTCATATCCGTCTGCATTACCCTCCACGCGGGCGATTTGTTTCAAAAATCACGGCACTCGCCCCATCAACCCGACACCGGTGTGGAGCAGTTGGCGCACCCTGGCCTCGCTGCCCGCCTCGGCGTAGATGCGCAGGAGCGGCTCGGTGCCGGAGCCCCGCAGCATCAGCCAGGAACTGTCTCGCGCGATGAACTTCACGCCGTCGTAGGTTTTCATGTCCGCCAGGGGGGAACGCAGGAGTTTGGCGGGCGGATTTCGCCGGAGCCATTCCATGAGCGCGCCCCGTTTTTCCAGCGGGAAACGAGCATCGATGCGCCCGTAGCGGTGAGGGCCGAATTGCTTTTCCAGGGTCGCCAGGAGTTGGTTCACCGGGCGGCCTTCGGCGGCGAGCAGTTCGAGCAGCATCAAACCCGCAGCCAGGCCGTCGCGCTCCGGGATATGGCCGGGAAAACCGATGCCGCCGCTCTCTTCGGCGCCCAGCAGCACCCCGCCCTTGATCATCTCCGCGGCAATGTGCTTGAAGCCCACGCACGTCTCGGTCAGTTCCAGTCCGTAGGCGGCGCACATCTTATCGACCATCGAGGTGGTGGTGAGCGCTTTGACCACCCGTCCCCTGCCCTGCCGGTTGAGGACGGCGTGGCGGAGCAGCAGGCAGATGAGCTGGTGCGTGCTCAGGTAATGGCCCCGCCCGTCCATGCCGCCCACGCGGTCGGCGTCGCCGTCAGTGACGAGGCAAAAGTCGTGCGGGTGCCGCCGGAGAAAGGCGGCGCTGCGCGCGTAGTTCTGCGCGATCGGTTCGGGGTTGATGCCGCCGAAGAGCGGGTCGTGCGCCCCGTTCAAGGTCGTCACCCGGCAGGTCGTCCCGGCCAGCAATTGCTCGAAGCATCCGGCGCCGACGCCGAAGAGGGCGTCGTGCGCGAAGCGGAGGCCGGACCTGGCAATGAGTTTGAAGTCCACCAACTTCTTGAGGGCGGCGTAATGCGCCGGCCGCAGGTCTTGCAGCTTGATTCGTCCGCTGCGGACGCCGCCCGTCAGGTCCTGGGCCCGCACCGGGTTGCGGTCCAGCCAGCTTTCGACCCCCTGGCAGGCCGCTGTCTCCGCCGGCCCGCCCGCGTGGGACTTGAGCTTGAGGCCATTGAACATCGGCGGGTTGTGGCTGGCCGTAATCATAACGCCCCCGATCGCCCGCTGGGCCTTGACCGCGAAAGAGACGGACGGCGTCGGCGTCGGGTCCGGGGTCAGCACCGCGGCAAAACCATTGCCGGCAAACACTGCCGCGGCGCGCCGGCCGAATTGGTCGGATAAGAACCGGCGGTCATAGCCAACGATGACCCTTTTGGCGGTGCCCGCTACGGGATGGGCCTGCCAGTAATCCGCCGCCGCCTGGGCGACACGTTCCACGTTGGCGAAGGTGAAATCTTCGGCGATGACCCCCCGCCAGCCGTCGGTTCCGAATTGAATGCGGGCCATTTAGGCGGGTTGCGGGGTGAGGGGTGAAGGCTGAGAGTCCAGGGTGTGCTGCCTGGCCGCTTCGACGAGGCGGCGCATTTTTCTGACGGCGGCGCCCAGATTGCGGTGGCCGAAGAGGGTGGTGCCGCTGATGAAAGTGTCGGCCCCGGCCCGGGCGCATTCGGGGGCGGTCTGGAAATCCACCCCGCCATCCACGGCAATGGTATAGCTCAGGCTCCGCTCGCGGCGCCAGGCGGCGGCCTGCTGCATTTTCGGCAGCGTCTCATGGATAAACGACTGGCCGCCATAACCGGGGTTCACCGTCATGATGAGCAGATTGTCAATCTGCACGAGATACGGTTCGACCAGGCCAATCGAGGTGGGCGGGTTGACCACCAGGCCGACGCGTTTGCCGAGCGACTTGATCCGCCAGAGCAGCGGGGCCACGGCTTCGCCCAATTCGACGTGGATGCTCAACTGGTCGGCGCCGGCCTGGGCGAAGGGCTCGAGCAGGACATCAGGCTTGGTGCACATCAGGTGCACATCGAAAAACAGCCGGCTCAGCGGACGCACCGCCCGCACCACCGCCGGACCGAACGAGAGGTTCGGCACAAAATGTCCGTCCATGATATCCAGGTGCAGCCACTCGGCCCCCGAGACATTCACCCGCCGGACTTCCCTGGCCAGGCGGCTGAAGTTGGCCGCCAGCAAAGAGGGGGCAATAATCATGCCCATAGGCTAAAGAGCCAACGGCAAAATGTCGAATCGGCAATTCCTTGGGCGCGGCGTGCCTGCAACCGAAGCAGTCGAAAACTCCGACGTTAGGAGCCCCCCGCCAGCCCTCCCCTGCCCTCCTGCAAGCGGCACTCAGACCGCGGCCGGGGCGGGCGAGCCCAGACCGGGCAGTTTCGGCGGAGCGGGTTTGGGGGTTTCGGGCAGCGGTGTGCCGGCAGGCGCCCCCAGGGTCGCTTCGACCTGCGGCTGCGGCGCCGGGGGCGTGAACTTGCCGGTCCGCACGATTTCTTCGACTTGCGCGCCGTCGAGCGTTTCGTATTCCAGCAGCAATTTGGCAATCAGCCCCAGCTTGTCGAGGTTGCTCGTGATGAGGTGCTTGGCCGTCTGGTAGGCGTCATCGATGATGCGTTTGACCTCGGCATCGATCTCCTGGGCGGTGACTTCGCTATAGACCTTGGCGCGGGTAACCTCACGGCCCAGGAAGATGTATTCGTCATCATTGCCGTACTGGATCATGCCCAGCCGATCACTCATGCCCCACTGGGTGACCATTGCGCGGGCCATGTTGCTGGCCTGCTGGATGTCGCCGGCGGCTCCGCTGGAGATATCCCCGGAGATGATTTCCTCGGCGATGCGGCCGCCCATGGTCATGGTGATCAGGTCGAGCATCTCCTTGCGGCGCCGGTTGAGCACATCGGTCTTGGGCAGCGACATGGTCGAACCGAGCGACTGGCCCCGGGGGATGATGGTAACTTTGTGGAGCGGATGGGTGTGCTGGAGCAGGACGTTCACGAGGGCATGGCCCGCCTCGTGCCAGGCGGTGAATTTCTTCTCCTCGTCGGTCATCGCCAGGCTGCGCCGCTCCCGTCCCCAGCGGACCTTGTCGCGCGCCTCTTCCAGCTCGGTCATGCTCACCGCCTTCTTGTTTTGGCTGGCAGCCAGCAAGGCGGCCTCGTTGAGCAGGTTCGCCAGTTCAGCCCCGGAATAGCCCGGCGTGCCCCGCGCAATCACCGACAGGTCAACCGACGGCGCCAGCTTCACGTTCTTGGCGTGGACCTTCAAAATGCCTTCCCGCCCGCGCACATCCGGCAGGTTGACCGTCACCTGCCGGTCAAACCGCCCCGGGCGCAACAGCGCCGGGTCCAGCACATCCGGCCGGTTCGTCGCCGCGATGATGATGATGCCTTCCTGGGTGTCGAACCCGTCCATTTCCACCAACAAGGCATTGAGGGTCTGCTCCCGTTCATCGTTGCCGCCGCCCAGGCCGTGGCCGCGGCTTCGCCCCACCGCGTCAATCTCGTCAATGAAGATCAGGCACGGCGTAGCCTTGCGCGCCTGCTCGAACATGTCCCGCACCCGGCTGGCGCCCACGCCCACGAACATCTCGACGAAATCGGAGCCGCTGATGCTGAAGAAGGCCGCATCGGCTTCCCCGGCGATGGCTTTGGCCAGGAGCGTCTTGCCTGTGCCCGGCGGACCGACCATGAGCACGCCCTTGGGAATCCGCCCGCCCAGGCGCTGGAATTTCTTCGGGTCCTTGAGGAACTCGACCAGTTCGGACACCTCTTCAATGGCCTCGTTGATGCCGGCGACGTCTTTGAAGGTGGTCTTGTTCCGTTCTTTGGCCAGCAGGCGCGCCTTGCTCTTGCCGAAGCTCAAGGCGCCTTTGCCCGCCATCTTGATCTGCCGGATGAAGAAAAACCAAATCAAGGTGGCGATCACGATGATCGGCAGCACGCTCCACACCATGCTCAGGAGCATGGTGTTGGGTTCATAAGGCTGGAACTGCCGCATTTCCAGCAGCTTCTGCTCGAGGTCCGGGTACAACCGCACTTTGGCGCGGAAAACCCCCAGGCCGGCGCGGGGATCGTTCTCCGCCAGGCGCTTGCCTTCACCGTCGGTCTTGTAGTACTCGCCCGTGATTTCATTCAGAAACGGGTTTTGCGCGCTGTAATTGATCGTCGCTTTGACAATCAGGTTCGAGTCCACCAGTTGTTGGAAACGAAACTGGGAAACTTTTTCCCCCGGTGCCTCCATTTTGTCCTTGAACAGCATCAGCATGATGATGCCGCCAAAAATCGCTATCCAAATAAGCCACGTCCGCGGCGGCACCCTGAATTCCCCTCCCCGTTTGGGGTTCTTATCATCGTCACCACTGTATCTATTGTTATTTGACATCTGCTGCTGTCGGTTGCCCAAACTTACCATGCCGGGCGGGGTGCCGCAACGCGCGATTTAAAACCGCTGCCACCGCCACTGCAAGCGGCGCCTGGTCTGTTCCCTCAGCTTAAACCGTTCCGAAATTCGCAGGCCCTCTACCCAGAACACTTCGCCCGGCGCAGTGGCAGCGACGATCAACTCATGCCGCCGTTTGCGCAAGACCTTTTCGTTGGTAAATAGGTCCTGCAATTTGACCGGGGCCGTCATGCCAATCGGCTGGAAACGGTCGCCGGGTTGCCAGTGCCTCAGCACCAGCGACGTGCCGACCCGCTCGGCGTCAAAAATCTCCTGTCCCGCCTCCCGGCGCGGCCGTTTCCTCACCGCCCTGGTGAGCCGCCAGCGCACCCGCACCCCCTCGAACAGCACCTCCCCTGCCCTCTCGCCCAGGTTCACTTCCAGGCTCCTTTGTTTGAACGCCACCGGCTCGCTTTGCCCCACCTGCACCAACCCCCGCGCATCCCGCACGACTCTCCTGACCCCAACTCTGCGACCTGGCGTCCTCCGTTCTCGGTCCTCCGTCCCCCTGCCGGCGGTTGAGTCCCTCGCCGCCAGGGGCCCTGTCGCACTGCCGGCTATTGGAATCCCGCCGACCGTCACCGGGCGCTCTGGACTGGCGCGGAGTTGTTCGACCAGTTCATAGTCGGCCGCCAGGCCCTGGGCCAGCAATTGCAGTTGAATACACCGGCGCTGCACCGCCACCGGCAGTTCCGTGAAGGGGGTCGCTGCCCGCCCGCCCGCCCGCACTTCCTCCAGCCACTCCTGGGCCTTCTCCACTGCCAAGTGTGCTTCTTCCCCGATAATATCCATCACCCGCAGGATCGTCCGGGCCAGGGCAGGCTGATATTCCCGTCGCAGGAGTGGCAGCAACTGGTGCCGGATGTGGTTGCGCGCCAGCTCGAGCAGGGCGTTCGTGGCATCTTCGCGAAAGGCGACCTTGTTCCAGGTCGCCCATTGGCGCAAGTCAGCCTTGGCCTGGTCCAGGAAAGGGCGAACCAGTGCGATTTGCCGGTCGCTGGGCGAAGGATTGCGCCATTTCATCCCAGCCAGTCCTTCCCCGCCGCTGCCGCGCAGCAGGCGCAGAAAGAAAAGCTCCACTTGGTCATCCGCCTGGTGCGCCAGCGCCACGCTGCGGCAGCCCAGGCGGGCGGCCGCCCCGGCCAGGAAATCGTGGCGCAGCTTGCGGGCCGCCATTTCCAGCGACAGCCCACGCGCCCGGCCAAACTCCCGCACCTCCGCCCGCTCCACCACCGCCGGCCAACCCAGGGCCGCCGCCGCCCGCCGGACCAGCCGCTCGTCTGCATCGCTGCTGCGCCCGCGCAACTGATGGTTCAAATGCGCCACCGTCAATTGCCACCGATGTCCCGCCGATAATTGGTCCAGCACCCGCAGCAGCACCATCGAATCCACCCCGCCCGAGACCGCCACCAGGATGGGCTGCCCATCCCGAAACAGCCGGCGCCGGCGAATATTCCGCTCGACCTGGCTCAGCAACTCACTCACTCCGCAAAGGCTAGGCGAACTGGGGCGCCCGGCAAGGACGATCCCGCACGTTTGGCGTTTCATCTTCCGGCCTTCAGTTTTCTTTTCCAAAATCTTCCTGTCAGCTTCTCTTTCGGGGCTTTTCGAGCTATGCTGAGAGCAATGGGCCGCATGAGAAAATATTGGCATGTTGTCAACATCGGGATTCAGAACAACTTGACCTACCGCTTCAATTTCCTGGCGCGGACCGTCTTTGGGCTGATCCCGCTGGTGGCCATGCTCTATGTCTGGCGGACCATTTATTCCGGCAAGAGCCCGGGCGCGACGGTGGGCACCTACACCCTGGCCGAGATGATCTCCTACTACCTGCTGATAACCCTCGTGGACGCCCTGACGGCCGTCAATGAGGACGATTGGCAGATTGCCGCCGACATCAAGGACGGCAACATCAGCCAGTTCCTGCTCAAGCCGATTGATTACCTTTGGTATCGGCTCTGCCTCTTCTTTTCGGGCCGGTTGACCTACCTCGCGGTCGCGGCCGTGCCCCTGGCGCTTTTCATGCTTTGCCTGCGCCGTTATTTTGTGCTCCCGGCGGATGGCACGGCCTTGGGCTGCTTCCTGGTTTCCACCTTGCTGACCGCGCTGCTCCAGTTCTTCTCCTCTTATGCCATGGCGATGCTGGCCTTCTGGGTCCTGGAGGTCTCGACTTTCATCTTCATCCTCTTCGCCTTCGAGTACATCGCCAGCGGCCATCTGTTCCCGCTCGACATCCTGCCGCCCGCCCTCCAACAGGTGCTCCATTACACGCCCTTCCCCTACCAACTCTATTTTCCCGTGAGCGTCTATATGGGCAAGGCCACGCGGGCGGAGCTGCTCCAGGGCCTGTTGCTCCAGACCTTTTGGGTCCTGGCCGCCTACGCCCTGGCGCGCTTCGCCTGGAGCCGCGGCATCAAGCGATACTCCGCGGTGGGGGGATGAGCTGTGAGCCCGAAGTCCGAAGTCCGAAGTCCGAAGTCCCAGCCTGAGGGAGGCCCCACCCCTGGAGCCCGAGAACCCTCGGGCCAGGCCTCGCGCATCGCGCGCCGCGCCTTACGCTACGGCTCCGTCTATGCGGCCCTGTGGAAAAACTCCGTGACGCGCGAGATGACTTTCAAGACCAACTTCCTGCTCTGGATCGTCGTGGAATTGCTTTGGTTCGGCCTCCAGTTCAGCTTTATCACCGTCCTTTACCTCCACACCGACCACATCGGCACCTGGACCAAGTGGCAGGTGGTCCTGTTGATCGGCGCCAGCCATTTCATCCAGCAAATCTTCCAGGCCTTTTTCCTCATCAACTGCACGAACCTTTCCGAACTCGTGCGCAGCGGCAAACTCGATTTCCTCTTGCTCCTGCCGGTCAACTCACGCTTCGTCGTGTCGCTCCGGCAAGTGGACCTTGGGGCCTTCGTCAACGCCGCTTCCGCCGTGGGCGTCATGGCCTATGCCGCCCGCCAACTGCACCTCAGCCCCACCCTCATGCAGACCCTCGGTTTCCTGGTGCTCTGCGGGGCGGGCATTGCCATCCATTACTCCCTGATGTTCCTGCTGGCCAGCATCAGTTTCTGGACCGTCCGGGCCCAGGGCGTTGTTTGGGGCTATTACAACCTCTTCAACATTGCCCGCCTGCCCGACGAGGCCTTTCACGGCCTGTTCAAGGCCTTCTTCACCTTGGCCATCCCGATGCTGCTGGTTTCCAACGTGCCCGCGCGGCTGCTCGCCGACAAGCTCGACTCCGCCAAGCCCCTCCTGCTGCTCCTGCTCATGACCCTGGTCTGTTTCTCCGTCTCCGAATGGGGCTGGCGCGCCTCCCTCCGCCACTACACCAGCGCCAGCGCCTGAGCCCGCTTTTTCAGAAGCGGCAAAGGAAAACGGCGCGGACGCCCGTCCGCGCCGTTGTTCCGTTTACCCCCGAGCGTCCTCTGCTACACGTCGTAGTAGAGGAAAAACTCGTATGGATGCGGGCGCAGGCGCAGGGCATCGTGCTCTTTGCGCTTGGCGGCAATCCACATGTCAATGAAGTCCATGCTGAAGACGTCGCCCTTGAGCAGGTATTCGTGGTCCTTTTCCAGGGCCATGATGGCCTCCTCGAGGCTGCCCAGGATTTGGGGCACTTTGGCCATCTCTTCGGGCGGCAGTTCGTAGAGGTTCTTGTCCATGGGTTCACCCGGGTCGATCTTGTTCAGGATGCCATCCACGCCGGCCAGCATCATCGCCGCGAAGGCCAGGTAGGGATTGCAGGCCGGGTCGGGCGGGCGATATTCAATGCGCTTGGCCTTGGGGCTTTCGCTGTAGGTTGGGATGCGAATGCAGGCCGAGCGATTGCGGGAGCTGTAGGCCAGGTTCACCGGGGCTTCGTAGCCGGGCACCAGGCGTTTGTAGCTGTTGGTCGTGGGGCTGCAGAAGGCGCACAAGGAGTGGGCGTGCTTGAGGAGGCCCCCGATATAGTTCAGGGCCAGCTTGCTTAAGCCGGCGTACTCGTTGCCGGCAAACAGCGGCTTGCCCTTCTTCCAGAGGCTCTGGTGGGTGTGCATGCCGCTGCCGTTGTCCCCGAACAGCGGTTTGGGCATGAAGGTGGCCGTCTTGCCATGCCGCCGGGCCACGTTCTTGATGACGTAACGATAGACCATCATCGCATCGGCCGACTTGACCAGCGTCTCGAACCGGTAGTCGATTTCCGCCTGCCCGGCGGTGGCGACCTCATGGTGTCCCTTTTCGATGTGCAGGCCCAACTGCTCCATCAAGAGCATCATCTCGGCCCGGATGTCGGTCTGCGTATCGGCCGGCGGCGCCGGGAAGTAACCTTCCTTGTGCCGGAGCTTGTAGCCCGTGTTGGGCGCCTCGTCCCGGCCCGTGTTCCAAATCCCCTCGTTGGAGTCGACCGCGTAAAAGGTGCCGTTGGTTTTATGGTCGAACTGCACGTTGTCGAAGATGAAGAACTCCGCCTCGGGCCCGAAATAGGCGGCGTCGCCGATGCCGGTGCTGGCGAGGTACTTTTCGGCGCGCTGGGCAATGCCGCGCGGGTCGCGGCTGTAGAGTTCGCGCGTGCCGGTTTCGGCAATGGTACAGGTCAACGAGAGGGTTGGCTCGGCCATAAACGGGTCGATGAAGGCGGTGGCCGGGTCGGGCATCGCCAGCATGTCGCTGGCCTCGATGCTCTTCCAGCCCCGGATGCTCGACCCGTCAAAGCCCAGCCCCGCCGTGAAGCACTCCTCGGTCAGTTCATGGATGGGACAACTGAAGTGCTGCCAGGTGCCGAAGGTGTCGACAAACTTCACGTCGAGCATCTTGGCGCCGCTCTTTTGCGCTAATTGGATTACGCTCTTGGGTGTGCTCATTTATTCTCTGTTTATTGTTCGGTCGTTCGGTTCTTGGTTGCGCTCGCGGAGGCCCGCCCGGCCACGCCCCCTCGGCGGACCGGCCTGGCGCGCCGCGAAAATCACAATTGCCCCCCTAAATGGTAGCCCTCTTCCCCGTGCTCGGCAAGGTCCAGACCGTTGACCTCAACCTCCGGCGACGGCCGCAGCCCGACTAAGGCCTTGACGATGAAGGCGATCAGGGTTGTGCCGGCGACGGCCAGCAGGAAAGTCACGCCGATGGCCGCCAGTTGTTGGCGCACCAGCGGCTGAAGCGGCGAGTCTTGCACGTACTTGCCCAGGTTGGTTGCCAGATTGGGATTGGCGGCGTTTCGGGCGAGCACGCCCGTCAGCAAGGCCCCGAGGGTCCCGCCGATCGCGTGCACGCCGAAGGTGTCGAGCGCATCGTCATAGCCGAACCAGGCCTTCACTTTGTAGCAGAAGAACCAGGGGATTAGGCCGGCAGCCAGCCCTAACAGCACCGCCCCGGTGTTGGTGACAAAGCCGCAGGCCGGCGTGATCACGACCAGCCCCGCCACCGCGCCTGAACAGAAGCCCAGCACGCTGGCCTTGCCTCTAGAAATCCACTCCGCCATCGGCCAAACAAATGAGGCCGTGGCCGTCGCCAGCGTTGTGGTCGTGAAGGCGTTGGCCGCGATGACGTCCCCGGCCACGGCGCTGCCGGCATTAAAACCGTACCACCCGACCCAGAGCATGCCGGTGCCGACCATGCAAAGCACCATGCTATGGGGCGGCATCGCTTCGCGCCCGAACCCAAGCCGCTTGCCAAGGATCAGGCACAGAATCAGGGCCGACCAACCGGAGGTCATGTGCACGACCGTGCCGCCGGCGAAATCAATCGCGTGAATGGACGCATGCTTGTTGGCCACGCCGCTCATCAGCCCGTCGATGCCCCACACCATGTGGGCCTGGGGGAAATAGACCACGAACATCCAAAGGGTCATGAAAACGCAGATCGCCGAGAACTTCATGCGCTCAGCAATGGCGCCGACAATCAGGGCCGGCGTGATGATCGCGAACATCAACTGATACATGGCGAAGACGTTCTGCGAGACCCAATAGGAATAGTCTGGGTTCGGGCTTGAGTCCACGCCCTTCAGGAAGGCATAACCCAGGCCCCCGACCAAAGGCGTCCCTTTGTGGAAAACCAGGCTATAACCGCAAATGAACCAAAGCAGGGTGACCAGGCCGGTGATGAACAGACACTGCGCCATGACCGAGAGGACGTTCTTGCGCCGCACCAGGCCGCCATAGAATAGCGCCAGGCCGGGCAGCGTCATGAACAACACCAGCGCGGTCGACGTCATCTGCCACGCATTGGCGCCCGGACCTGGGTTCGGGGTAAAGGTATTGGATTTCTCGTCATAAGTGCCCAGTTTCGAACTGACATTGTTGGTATTGTCCGCCAGGCGCGGGCCGTTGTTGACGTAGGCCTCAAGGTCCGCCACGCGCTGCTCGAGGGTTGGTTCCACTCGCTTGGGCGCAGAACCGGCGGCGCCTGGCCCCGCATGCGTCGGGCTACTCTCAGCCTGAAGGCCCAAAGGCAGCGCCCACATCGCCAACCAAACTCCCAGGGATACCAATGCTCTTTTCATGCGGAGTAATGATCTCAAAGAATTTCCTGCGCTCTCTTGCTTAAACTGCGCCTTCCCCTGTTTCCTCCGTGCGGATGCGAACCGCCTCCTCGACCGTGGAAATGAACACCTTGCCATCGCCGATTTTGCCGGTCTTGGCCGCCTTCACAATTGCGGCCACCGCGTCGTCCAGCAACTCGTCGCCCAGAACTAACTCGATTTTTATCTTGGGCAGGAAATCGACCGTGTATTCGCTCCCGCGATAAATCTCAGTGTGGCCTTTCTGGCGGCCGAAACCCTTGACTTCCGTGACGGTCATGCCCTCAATGCCGATCCCCCCCAGGGCATCCTTCACTTCTTCCAGTTTGAATGGTTTGATGATGGCTTCGATCTTTTTCATTGCAACGCTTGCGACCCCGCGCCAGGTGCCAGTCTGCGCAGCATCGTTGGCAATGAGGCGGCGGCGTCTGGCCAAACCCCTCCGCACCTGCCATGCCAGGCGGGGCGGAGAAACGCGTAACTTCCTAGGATCCAAGAAGATAAGAATATTCGGCTGCCCCAGGCCTCCCGCCAAGCACTGTTGCGATTTGACCAGCAGCAACGTTTTTGGCCAGGGCTTGCATGTCTTCTCTGATTCTGCCACATATCATCCGGCCATCACCTTATGGGCACCTACTGCGCTGCAATAGTCCAACATGCTCGCCGGCTGCGAAGATTCTCTGCGAGGGACGCGCGCCTCCGTCCCAACTCGGTTGCGGCTACGCCGCGCTAAGAAACATCGGAGTTAGCGGTTCAACGCTTCAACCCTCCAACGCTTCAACGACTCTACGTTTCCCCCATGACCGCCACCCCCGAACCACCCCCGTCCGAACTGGCGCGCCGCCTTCCGGGCCTGGTGCTTTTCCGCCAATACCGGCGCGAATGGCTGCCGGCTGACCTGCTGGCGGGTTTGAGCGTCTGCGTGGTCATGATCCCGTCCGTGATCGCGTACGCCGGTCTGATGGGGCTTCCGCCGCAGCACGGTCTTTACGCGGCCCTGATTCCGCTCCTGGTCTATCCGCTGTTCGGCAGTTCGCGGCAGGTCATCGTCGGGCCGGACATCGCGATCTCGCTGCTGGTGGCCAGCGCGATCGTTCCGCTGGCGGGCGGGGACGCCGCGCGCGCGGCCGGCCTGGCGGCCACGCTGGCCTTGCTGACGGGTCTGTTGCTGCTGCTGGGCGCCCGGTTCAAGATCGGCGCGGTGGCCGATTTTCTGTCGAAACCGGTCCTGGTCGGCTACATGACCGGGGCGGCGTTGATCCTGGTGGCCTCGCAACTCGACAAGCTGTTTGGCGTGCCGCTGAAGAACACCGACTTTTTCCCGCGCCTGGGCGAACTGGCCGGCAAACTGCACCAGGCCGATGAGCCGACGCTGCTGCTTGGGGCGAGTCTCCTGGCGCTGCTCTTCACGCTGCGGCGGCTGGTGCCGAAAGTGCCGCCGGCCCTGGCGGTGTTCGTCATTGCTCTGGCCGCCTCGTTCATGTTTCGGCTCGACCAGCGCGGCGTGGCGGTGGTGGGCGCCTTCCCCGGCGGGCTGCCAGGTTTCGCCGTACCCATCATCGACTGGCGCGAGGTCCACACGTTGCTCCCAGCGGCCATCGGCATCGCCCTGCTGACCTACACGGAGGGCATCCTGCTGGCGCGGGCCTTCGCCGAGCGGAACGGCTATGAAGTCGATGCCAACCAGGAACTCACGGCCTTGGGGCTGGCGGACGTGTTCACCGGGCTGTTCCAGGGGTTCTCGGTCACCGGGAGCCAGGCCCGCACGACCATCAACGACGCCGCCGGCGGCAAGACCCAACTCGTCAGCCTCGTAGCCGCAGGGGCGCTGACGCTCTTTCTCCTATTCCTGACGCCCGTCATGGCCCGGCTGCCGGCAGTCGCCCTGGCTGCCATTCTCATCTTCGGCGGCGTTAACCTGGTCGAGTTCGAGGTCATGTTCCGGCTCTACCGCTTTTATCGTGGCAGCAGCATCTTGGCCGCGCTGACCACCCTGGGCGTGCTGGCCGTCGGGGTCGTGCCGGGCATTCTGCTGGGCGTGGCCCTCTCGCTCCTGGGCCTCATCAACCGCATCTCTCATCCGCCCGATGCCGTCCTGCGCGAGGTGCCCGGGCACGGTTTCCACGACCTGGGCGACGCCCAGGCCGCCCAGACCATTCCCGGCCTGGTGGCCTATCGTTTCTATGCCCCGCTGCTGTTCTCCAACGCCGGGCATTTTGTCGGACGCGTCCGTCAGCTCATCGCCGCCAACCGCCCCCCGGTCCGCTGGTTCCTGCTCGATGCCCAGGCGATCACCGCTATCGATGTGACCGCCGCCGAATCCCTGCACAGCTTGAACCGCGAATTGGAGCAGCAGGGCATTGCCCTGAAGATCGCCCACGCCAACCGCCCCCTCCGTGATGTCCTCGAACGGATCGGCCTCGCCGACGAGCTTGGCCAGGCGAGTTTCTTCCACTCAGTCCATGAATGCATCGAGGCCTTCCACCAGGCCCAGCCCAACGCTTAGCGAGGCTGCGCCTCAGACCACCTCTGGAGTCGAGTCCCGATTCGGAATCGGGATTGCAATCGCAGCGAAACTTGACCTGATTACAACGAGTTTTGCCGGTCAAGAACTCTAGCGAGCCGTTTCATAAATACGGTGACGCAGGCGGCGAGGGGGTCCAGCCTTGTGAGGACATCCTTTGGGAGTTGGTCAATTTTCCAGATTCGATTCCGTTCGGATGCCCGTGAATCAGCGGATGTTTCTTGGAAATGCCCAGGACGCCGCTGCTCAGAGCGGGCATTCAGTAAACCAAAACAAGCGCCGTGGCGCTTTCGGTCTCTCTCACTACGTCCTCGAATTTCCGGTCCTTCGGCGGATACGGCTCTTTGAGCTTTGAGGAAACTTCCGGCAGGCTTTCGAGCAACACGCTCAGCACGGAGCTTTTCAGCGCGTAATTGACGTTTTGCGGAAGGGAGCCGGCACTCTTGAGCGTGGCAATGTCCGCCAGCCTGGCCTCCACGACGCCCACGACGTTGCCGTACTGGTTGACAAGCGGCCCGCCGGAATTGCCGGGCTGAACGGCCACGCTGATTTGAAACTCGCGCGGGTCGTCTTGCGCCCCGGTCAAGGTGCTGATCTCGCCCTTGCTGAGCTTCGGGGCAAAGCCCTGCAAGCCGAGGTTCGGAAACCCAATCGTGAAGACTGTTTCGCCGAGTTTCGTTGCGCGACTCGGCGCGACGGGAAGGGCCGGGAACTTTCCGTTTACTTTGAGGACTGCCACGTCATTAACCTTGTCGGCGTTGATCAGCTTCGCGGAGAGCGTCCCCTTTCCCGTCCTTATCACGATGCGGGCCGCGCCTGCCACGACATGAAAACTCGTGACCAGGCAACCGTCTTCGGTGACGAAGAAGCCGCTGCCGCCGGCCTGGCGCTCCAAATGATCAAGTGAAGTCCCTGTCTGCTGAGGCGCCTGGGCCGTGTCCTGCGCTTCCTTGCTTGCGACGAAGCGCGCAGAGCGGCGCTGTGCCTCCGCGATCTGTTCTGGCGTCATCCTCGATGTCAGAGCCTGGCGTTGGGAGGCGGAGTGGGAGGACTCTGCCCCAGCCAAGTTGTACCACTTATATGCTTCAAGGAAATCCTGCGGCACGCCCTTCCCTTCCTCGTAGCATTCGCCAAGCGATGACTGCCCGAGTGCGTTGCCTTGATTGGCTGATCGCCGAAGCCACTTCAAGGCTTCTGCATGGTCAACAGCTACTCCACGACCATTCAGTAGGATGCCGCCGAGTCCTGCTTGGGCGCCGGGGTGGCCCTTTTCTGCCGCTTGACGAAACCACTTGGCGGCTTCGAGGTAGTCTTTAGTCGTGTCTGTAGCCGGGGGATGGCTTGTGCCCTTCGCAGCGCCATCTGACACTAGAGCACGGAGGTAATACATCGTCCCAAGCCCACACTGCGCCTCTAATGAGCCTTGTTCGGCAGCCTTCCGATACCACTTGTCCGCCTGCTGGAAGTCTCCTTCAACGCCTTGGCCTCTGTAGTAGCAGCCCCCAAGGCCGCTCTGAGCGTCGGCGTCCCCATGCTCGGCGGCCTTGCGGAACCACTTCACGGCCTCCGCCTGGTCCTGCTCAACGCCTTGGCCATGGTCGTAGCAGACCCCGAGGTTGTACTGAGCGTGAGCATTCCCCTGGCCGGCGGCCTTGCGGAACCACTTCACGGCCTCCGCCTGGTCCTGCTCAACGCCCTGGCCATGGTCGTAGCAGACCCCAAGGTTGCACTGAGCGTCAGCATCCCCCTGCTCGGCGGCCTTGCGATACCACTTCGCGGCCGCGGCGTAGTCCTTTTCGATGCCTTGTCCTCTGTAGTAGCAGCCCCCAAGGCTGCTCTGAGCGTCAGCGTTCCCATGCTCGGCGGCCTTGCGCCACCACTTCACGGCCTCGGGGTAGTCCTTCTCAACGCCCTGTCGTTTAGCGTAGCAGACCCCAAGGCTGTACTGAGCGTGAGCATTCCCCTGGTCGGCGGCCTTGCGGAACCACTTCACGGCCTCGGGGTAGTCCTTTCCAACGCCTTGTCCGGTGTCGTAGCAGATCCCCAAGTTGCATTGAGCGTCAGCATCCCCCTGCTCGGCGGCCTTGCGATACCACTTCGCGGCCTCCGCCTGGTTCTTCTCAACGCCTTGGCCATGGTCGTAGCAGACCCCAAGGTTGAACTGAGCGGTAGCGCTCCCCTGCTCGGCAGCCTTGCGCCACCACTTCGCGGCTTCGGTGTAGTCCTTCTGAACGCCGGTTCCGTTTTCATAGCACATTCCCAAGAGCTTAAGCGCTCGCTCATCGCCGTGCCCAGCAGCCTTGTGGAGAAGCCTGAAAGCCTCGGCATAATCTCGCTCGACTCCTTCACCGGAAAGATACATTTGCCCCAGTCTGCCCTCAGCGGCCCCGTACCCCAATTTGGCCCCCTTCCGAAGCCACTCGACAGCCTTTGGGTACTCCTTCTTATCCAGGTGCGAGAGCGCCGCGTGGCACAGCGAGAATCCGGCGGTCCATCTGGCTTCGTCGGGTATTTCGGATAGCACGCGCGCAAATGCCCGCTCCGCTTCCTGGACCTGCTCCCGGGTCATCTCCTGAGCAACCTTGGCCCTCATGGATGCCGCGTCGTTCGTGACACTTATGCCCAGCCCGGAATAGATCGCTCCGAAACCAAAACAGTCCGCGAGGTCAAACCACTTGTAAGCCTCGACCTTGTTTTTCAGCACGCCGCTCCCTTCATAGTAGCAGGCGCCCAGCTCGAACTGCGAGGCCGCGTGGCCGTTCCCGGCGGCCTTGTGGAACCAACGCATCGCTTCCTTTTCGTCCCGCCCAACGCCGCGTCCGTTTTGGTACATCAGGCCAAGGGCGTATTGAGCGGAGTCTTGATTCTGCGCCGCCGCCTTTCGGAACCATTTCAGAGCCTCCGAGTAGTCGTTGGCCGCCCAGTACTCAGCCCCGAGCGCCGACTGAACGTCAGCGTCCCCCTGCTCGGCCCGTTTTTTCATCGCGTTAAACCCGTCTATTTCCTCCTTGGTCCGGGGGAAGGCGGGGGTGATGTGGGGTCGGCTATTGGTCCACGCCTTGGACATGAAATCCACTGAGGGACCCATGTACATCCCGGCTTGGGTGTTCGGCGCAGGCGAATTCGGGTTGGATGGCTGGACAGAGCCCAATGCCAGGGGGGCACGAATTATGGCGATGAGCAAAGCCCCCAGAAAGGCCTTGTGCCCGATGTGCCACAGCTCTTGCATGAGGCGGAGTCTATTCCCATGGCGCCCGCTGACAAGCGGGAATTGGGCGAGGGCTTGAGCTTGCGCCCAGGCCAGCGAAGTGGGAATTTGGCTCATGACGGAATGCGTTACTGAACCGCCACTGGCGGCCCCGGCACAGCGGGCCGAGTTCCCAACCCGGATGACCCGCCAGAACGCCCGCGAAATGAGGGCCCGGGCTCGCAACTCCCGATTAGGCCAAGCCCCGGCCCGACAGGCTGCGGGAAAACTGGGGGGCCTGCCACAGGCTCAGCCCGTCACGCCGCCCGCTGCGCAGCCCCTTGAAGCGCTTGGCGGCGCCGAGGAGACCGACAAAGCGTTGTGCTGAGGTGTGGCATTCCTTTTGAACCGGGGACTGGCGGGTTTTTTGGAAGAAATGGCCAATGTGGCCAATGCAGCCAATGTAGCCAATGGAGTGGTCCGCCAGGCTGCGGCCCCGCCGCGGCGGGACGCCGCGGTGCTTCTCCGGCCTGCTTTATTTGCTAGCAATTCTCTTGGTTTAAAGGCGTCGGGAAAAGGGGTCTGGGCAGCAACGGCAAGGCCGGAAAACACTTCCCCTGCCCCCGCCCCTGCGCTAGAGTCGCTCCGTTGGCGGGAGTTGCAAAATGCCGGCTAGCGCGCTCTCACTCTCGCCCTAAATAAACGTGGCAAAGAAAAACAAATTTCACGACCACCCTGAACTTCTCGGCACGCCCGAGGTTCGGCGTCTTTACCACACCCAAGGGCTGTTCTCCGACCACTACGTCAAGGCGCGTCTCGCCAAGAACGACTGGTGGCCGTCCGCTGACCAAGCGCGTCCCGTCTGGGAATTTTGCCGCGACCTCTACAATAAGCGTTACCTCGCCCTCGCCAAAAACAACGAAGCCTTCACCCGCCAGGAACTCATCGACCGCGTCCTCGAAAAACTTGGCTTTGCTTGGACCGACAACCTTGGCCTGCCCAACGAGGACACCGAGCCCGATTACGTTCTTTTCACCAGCCAGGCGGAAAAGGAGTCCGTGCTCGAAAAGGACACCGCTAGCCGCTACCGCGCTGCCGCCGCCATCCTCGAAGCCAAGAAGCTGAATCATCCGCTCTCGCAGGTCAGCAAGCACCAGCTTCGCTACCCGCATCAGCAAATCCGCGACTACCTCCAGGACGCGCAGGTTCTCGAGTGGGGCATTCTGACAAACGGCAACGAGTGGCGCCTCTACGGGCGCAGTGCCCGCCGCCAGGACTTCTTCGCCATCAACTTCGAGGTCGCCATTCAGTCGCTGGAAAACTTCAAGCTCTTCCTCGCCCTCCTCTCGCCAGCCGCCTTACAGCGCGACGCCCAGGGCAAATGCCGCCTTGACTTCATCCGCGATCAATCCCTGAGCGCTCAGTCGCAGTTGGAGGCAGACCTCCGTCAGCGCGTCTATACCATCCTCACCGACCTCGCCAGCGGCTTCGCCTCGCGCCCGGAAAACCAAATCCCGGACACCGAGGACGCCCGCAAGGCGCTTTACGGAAACTGCCTCATCTACCTCTACCGCCTGCTCTTCCTGCTCTACGCCGAAGGCCGCGGCCTGTTGCCCGTCGAGCCGCGCACCCGCCGCTACTACAAGGAACTTTCCCTGGAACGCCTCAAGCCCGACCTCAAAAACTTCGCCGCGTACGACAGCCACACCCGCACGCGCCTCGGCGAGGACATCTGCGAGTTGTTCCGCCTCGTCAACGGCACCGACCAGGCCAAGAACAAGGAGTACTCCGTCGCCCGGTACAACGGAGGGCTCTTCGAGCCGACGCAACATCCGCTCCTGGAGGACTGGCGCATCGCCGACGCCGACCTCGCAAGTGTGTTGCGCGGTCTCATGTTTGACCCGCCGCCAAAGCCCAACGAGCCGTCGCGGCCGGTTCAGACTGTGGATTTCGGCGACCTGCGCGTCCAGCAACTCGGCTCCATCTACGAAGGGCTGCTCGAACACCACTTCATCCGCGATGCCGACGGCCGCCTGCAACTCCAGACCGACAGGGCCGAGCGCAAAGCCACCGGCACCTACTACACGCCCGACTACATCGTGAAATACATCGTCGAGCAGACGCTCACGCCGCTCCTCGACGAGATTGAACGCGGCGAACCCGTCCGCGCTGCGCGCGACGCGAAACGCCAGGACAACTCCTTTGCCGAGGCTGTCCTCGCTCTCAACATCTGCGATCCCGCGATGGGTTCCGGCCATTTCCTCGTCGAAGCCACCACGGTCCTGGCCGATCACATCGCCGCGCACCCCACCACGCGGCGCCTGCATGAGAAGTCCAAGGACGAGGAGGAACTCGCTTACTGGCGCCGCCGCGTGGTCGAGGCGTGCATCTATGGCGTGGACCTCAACCCGCTGGCCGTCGAGCTGGCCAAGCTCTCCTTCTGGCTCACCTGCATCGCCAGCGACCAGCCGCTCAACTTCCTCGACCACCACCTGCGCTGCGGCAACTCCCTCATCGGCGCGCGACTCGACCAACTCGGCAGCCTGCCCGAGAAGAAGGCGAAACGCGGCGCGGCGGCGAAACAAATCGCCTTCACCTTCGGCCCGGATTTCAAACGCGCCGTGGCCGACACCATCGGGGCCATCAAGGCCATCGAGCAGGAGGCCAGCGGGGACGTGGAGAAGGTGAAGGAGAAGGAACGCCGCTGGGCCGCCGAAATCCTCCCGCGCCTGGCATCTTACAAGAAAGTCGCCAACCTTTGGACAAATACGTTCTTCGATGGGCCATTGAGTGAGGAGGAGTATTTGGCCGCAGCCCGGGCAATTCTGGTTGCTGCTGAAGCGGCGGCGGACAGTTTGCGCGAAACATCTGAACACCGCTATCTCAGGGAGCTCGACAAGCCGTACTTCCATTGGGAACTCGAATTCCCCGATGTCTTCTTCGCCGCCGACGGCGCCCCCAAAACCCATCCCGGCTTTGACGCGGTGATTGGCAATCCGCCGTGGCTTGGGCTGAGAACAGGTGACATTCCCCAAGAGACGTTGCCTTATCTTCGACAGAATTACTCAACTGCGGCGGGCCAATTTGACTTGGCGTCCCTGTTCTTGGAACTCGCTTGTCGGCTGGTGGCCACAGCAAGAGGGATGGGCCAGGTAATTCCGAAACGCATTCTAACCAACGAAAACTACCAAGGTCTCCGCAAGAGCCTTGCGGTGGAGCGCAGACTCTCCGCCGCCGTGGACCTCGGTGTTGCGTTTGAAGGTGTCGACGCCGACGCGGCAATCATCGTTTCCGAAGCCAAGACGACCAAGGGAGCGTCGTCAGTCTTGGGGAAGCGATTCGGACGGAACGAACTCCGATTCGCGCCGATTCCTGCGGAGGCTTTCGGTGTGTTGCCGTTCTACATCATTCCCATCAACAGCAACGCCGCCTCAGTGCGGCTCGCGGTCAAGATCGGCTCTGGCAACGTGACCCAGATGGGAGACAGCGCCGAAATTACTCGAGGTGCAGAGTGCGGAATGAACCATCCGGCCTTCTCGCGCACAAAGAGTCCGAAAGCCCTGCCTGCCATCGACCACTTGGACATGGACCGCCATTTTGTCGCCCATAACGGGTGGTTCGTTAATCCAGGGGCAATTGAGTCATCGGTGCTCAAGTCTCCGAAGCTGTATCTCACCACGCCCAAATTACTCATTCGCTTTCTAGCAACCGGACTGGTTGCCGCAGTCGATGACGTTGGTTTCGTCACCACCAACCTTGTTTACCACGCTCACTGTAGCGACCCACATTTCCTCTGCGCGCTGGTCAGTTCCAGGCTCCTGAATTTCTGGTATCGCACAGCTTTTCAGAACGACGAAATCAAGTTCCCGCACGTCCAGAAGTCACACTTGGTTCGGATACCGATTCGCCGCATCGCTTTCACCACTCCTGCCGCCAAGCGCGCCGCGCTTCTCGCCAAGGCGCAGACGTTTTACGAGCGCGCCATGCCGGACGGCGACTCCGCCGGCATACTGGCGTTCGTGGACGAGCAGTTGCGCGCCCAGCCCGAACGCGCCGACGTGGTTCACGACCTTCTGGCTTTTCTGGCCGAGCAGATGCTGGACTTGAACCGGCGCCAGCACGCCGCCGCCCGCCAGTTCCTTGCCGACCTGAAGGATTTTCACGGCATTGATGCCCGCGCGCTCAACCCCAAGACCAAGCTGGACAAATTCTGGAAGCTGGACACCGCCGAAGTTTTCGCCCACCTGAGCAGGAACCGGAAAGCCCTCGCGGCGGCGAAGCTGGAGCTGGACGAAGCCGCCGAGAACAAAATCCGCTCGCGCTTCGAGCAATCCCGCGCCGCGATCCTCCCGCTGGAGTCCCAGATCGCGTCCACCGACCGGCTGATTGACGAGATCGTCTATCGCCTCTATGGCCTGACGCCGGAGGAAAAGGCCCTTGTTGAATCTGGCGCCGCCAAGGCCCCGGCCGCTGATGCGTCTAACGGGTCAACAACACAGGCGCGCCAAAGAAGACTTGGCAAGAACTGAGCGCGCAGTTCTGAGGTGGCCGCCATGAACGCCGTGCTCCACGGCCTCGACCACTCGCCCATCGTCCGCCGCGATTCCATCTGCGGCAGCGAACACCGCTCGGACGGGGTCCGGTTCGACACTGAATCGGTCCAACCTAACTTTCCTCTTCCTTAGTCACTTCAAAGGAATCAGACCACAGCTTTTCTGGTCTTCCTGGAGTTCCCATTGGTCTTCCTCCGCCGGCACAATTTGTCGTTCAGGCTTTTCCAGTTCCCCATCTGCAGCCGCTGCGCTATCTCGTTGATCGTCAAGGTCGTCTCACGCCGCAACCGCGCCGCCAGTGAGCGCCGCCAGCGTAGTTGAGGGAAAGCGGGCCGATTTTCCTCACGGTTCGTGAGGGACGGCCGCCGTGGTCCCTCAATTATCTGGAAGACGTCTTCTGGCCCTGCCGTTGCTGTCCAGACCCCCTTTTCCCGATGCGTTCAAAGCAAGAGAACCAGTAGCAAATAAAGCAGGCCGGAGAAGCACGGTGGCGCAGCAAATGCCGCAACCTGGCGCAACACTGCATTGGCCACATTGGCTGGATTGGCCACATTGGCAATTTTTTCCGAAAAACTGGCCGGGCCGCGGCTTAAAAGGAACAGGACAGGTGGTCGGAGCGACAGGATTTGAACCTGCGACGTCTTGGTCCCAAACCAAGTGCTCTGCCAGGCTGAGCTACGCTCCGACACCGGGACTTCAAATATCCCATAACCCTCTCATTGCGCAACCACGAAATGAACAAAGTGGGCAACACAGGATCAATTCCCGGGAGCGGTATCGGCAGGATGGACCTGGATCACGGTTTCGCCAGCCGGAAAAACAAATTCCCCGGCGGAGGAGTGACGGTCACGCTCCGAGTCATGCCGTCGTCGGACACGCTGAAACCGCTGGTTGCCCAGTTCGCCGTTTTCAAGTCGGAATTCTGTTGCAGCACAAATCCCGTTGCCGACGACGGCCAGGCGAAGACCACGGCGTGGCCGCTGCGCTGAACGTTCAGCGCAGGGGCAGCCGCGACCAGACTCAACGCGAACAGCGCCCCATCGCCCGCGTCGCCGCCATTGAAGGTCGTTGCGTACAACGTGTTGCCGGACAGCGCCAGTCCCGCATACGGATTGGCCCCGTCAAAGTTAGTCCTGGTGTTGGGGTCAAGCGCGCTGAAGTTGTAAAGATTGGTGAAGCCCGAACCGTCCGGGTTGACCGCGAAGATCGTGCCAGAGCCGCCGCTGCCGCCCGACTCCGTCGTCCCATACAGCCTGCTGCCGGACAAGATCAACCCCCCATACGGTGCGGCCCCGTCGCTGTTCGTGTAATTGCCGGTCCCGTCGGATACGGTGGCGGGAAAAACATGCAGCGTGCTGAAGCGCGTGCCGTCCGTGCCGAGCTGGAATACCGTGCCGTCATTGCCGCTGCCGCCATTGACCGTCGTCCCATACAACGTGTCGCCGGACAATAACAGTTCCGCAGAGGGACTGCTTCCGTCACTGTTCGTGAAACTGCGGAGTACAGCAAATCCCGACCCGTCAGTGCCCATTTTGAACACCGTGCCGCCGCCGCCGCTGCCCCCGCCCGATGCCGTTCCATACAGCGTTGTCTCGGACACCATGAGCGCCGCCTGCGGATAGGCGCCGTCGCCATTGGTTTCACTCCCGCTGGAAGGATCGTATGCGCTGGCGGAAAAATCGTGAATCCTTGTGAAACCCGAGCCGTCGGTGGCGATTTTGAACACCGTGCCGTTATACCCGGAGCCGCCAGACTCCGTCGTCCCATACAGCGTGTTGCTGGACAAGACCAAACCGTTGGGCATGGTTCCGCCGTTGCTGCCATCGGGGAAGTTAAAAAGCGTGGCAAAGCCCGAACCGTCAGTGTTGATTTTGAACAGCGTTCCCTGGCCCATGAAGCTCGTGCCGCCGCCCGTGCCGCCGCTCGACGCCGCGCCATAGAGCGTGTTGCCGGACAGCACCAGCCGCGCCCTCGGCCAGGCGCCGTCGCCGTTGGTATACGGCATCATCGCCAGCGCGCTGAAGTTGTAAAGATTGGTGAAGCCCGAACCGTCCGTGTTGGCCGCGAAAATCGTGCCAGAGCCGCCGTTGCCGCCGCCCGACATCACGCCGTAAAACCGGTTGCCCGACACCGTCAGTGCGGCTCGCGGATGAATCCCGTCGCTGTTGGTCATGTTGCCGCTGGCAGGATCAAACCCCACGCCGCTGCCGCCGAACGTATGGACGTTCGAACAGCCCGCCCAAATTTTCGGGCCAAAGGCGACGATGCCTGCGCCGCGATTGTTCGTCACCACCAGCGCCGGCGAAAAAACGCAGGTGCGGGTGTAGGTGTGCGCCGGATTTTGCCCCGAGCCGGTTGAGCCGTCGCCGAAATCCCAGTTCCAATTGGTGATGGCGTAGCCCTGGCTGTCCTTGCCCGGCCCGCTAAAGTGAACCGGCATCGGCACCAAGCCGTTGGTCGGGTTGGCGGTGAAAAAGATCGGCGGGAGCGACACGACAATCTTCGGGCCGTTGGTGGTGATCTGCGTGCCCCAGATATTGGTCACCGTGAGCTTGGGCGAAAACGTTTTGGCTTGGGTGTAAATATGATTCACCGACACAGGCTGATCCGGACTCTGATCAAAGAAGGGCGGGCCGTCGCCGAAATCCCACTTCCAACTGACGATGGAGTTGTCGGCGCTGTCCACAGCCGGGCAGGTGAAATAAACCGACAGCGGCATGGAGCCGTTGGTCGGCGTAACGGTGAACTGCACCGTCGGCAGCGACACCGTAATGTTGGAGGAGCCGATGCCCTGGACCGCTGTACCGTTGACGTTGGTGGCGACGAGCGTGACCGAAAACGTTCCGCTGTTGGAAAGCGTTCCGGTGTTGGTGTAGGTGTGCGATGGATATTGTCCTGTGCCGTTCGTGCCGTCGCCAAAATTCCACTGCCAACTGGCGATGGTGTTGGCCCCGCTGTCCACGCCGGCCGAACTGAAGTGAACCGTCAGCGGGACCAGGCCGTTGGTCGGGTCGGCGGTGAACGCGACGGTCAGTTGGTCGGGAACATATTCGAGCGTGATGGTGTTGTTGGCGGTGCCGCTGGCGGACGCGGAGCCGTCGGATTCAGCAAGGGGATAATTCAGCGCGACATTGGTCGTCAAGGATTGGGTCCAATGCACCGCGGCATTTGTGATGGCAAACTGGAAATCTCGAACCTCATACTCGCCATGCACGGTGCAATCCCACCCGCCATAACAGTCATACGGAGGATATTGATCGTGGTTCGCCCAACCGTCGTCGTTCAAAGCAAATTGGCCTGCCCAGACGCCGCCCCACGCAGCCCTCTCGCAGGTTCCGAGGAATTGGCCCGTTCCCATGGCCTGGCCGAAAGCGTCCGAGGACTTGATCAAACAAACATTTGTCGGATCGAAATTCGGATCGGCGAGCCAGGCGCCCTCATAGTGAAACGGCACGTCCGGTGGAGGGGTGTAATCCCAAGAGTCATACACACAGCTTCCCGAAGCGGACTCCTGGCCAGTTGAACTGAGCAGATTTCCGATGATCAAATTGGTTTCGGTCCCTAGTACTACGTATTTTACATTACCGCTAATCGAAATCTGGAGCTGATCGTTGCCGCTATATCCAAGCCCAGTTGGGTTGCCCCAGTCCCACTGGCCCGTGCCGCTGGCGGTCATGGTATAGCTTGCCGTGATCACGCCGACACGGTTCGTATAGGCGAAGGCGGTGGAGAGCTGAAGGTTGAGGGCTGAGAGCGCCAGCAGCGTCAACCATCCGACGATGATGCGGTTTGGTTTCATATTGTTCCTGGGTTGGTGATTGACAGTGGGTCGGAAGCCTCGGCGCAAATTCGTCCGTCCGGTGGAACTGGTTGACTGGGCCTGACGACGAAACAACGGCGACAACGCTTCGCAGTCCATCCCCCACGCTGCGAGATTTGAAGAAGGAAGTCAACTTCTTTTGGCGAAAAGGCCCCGTCCTGCGCATCCTGACACTGCCACCGAGCGCGGGCGGAAGCCCTCCCCCCTTCCCCCCTCCCATGCGCTCGGAGCGCATGGGAGGGGGGTGATCCATTTTTCCGCTTTACCCAGGGCGGCGGCCTGTCCCGCTCGGAGCGGGACGGGCCTTGCCCTGGGCTGGTATGTATCCGCCCCTACAGGGCGGAAGAATGCCGCGCTGCGCGCGGGCAGAGTGGAATTGGCGGCAGTGTCAGGACGCGCCCCCCCGTCCTCTGCGCAAGTAAAACCGGCTAAAACGAAGGGGCCGTAAAACGAAGGGGGCGGCTTGGCAATCGGGCGAGTGTTCATTAGCACTCGCCATTTCCGAAGCGGCATCATGGTCGGAGCGACAGGATTTGAAACGACTTTCACCATCCGGCCAGCCGTCGGGTTATAGGAAGCGCTATCCAGGACGGTTGGTGGAGCAGGTTGGGGAGTGTGTTTACCAGCTTTGTGCTGGACGGGTCGGGGGCCTGTGTTAGAGTCTTTGGAGTATGTCAACGGAAGCCGCGACAGTGCCGCAGAAGGTCAATCTGCGCCGCCCGGACATCATGGCGGCAGTGCAGGCCCAGGTGCTCTCGCATTACCGGAGCGACCTGGTGGAGCGCATTCGCGCCAGCGGCCATATCCTCTCGGCCGGGGACCTGACCATCAAACTGGCGAAGGAGTTTGGCTTTTGTTATGGGGTCGAGCGGGCGATTGACCTGGCCTACGCGGCCTGCCGGGCCTACCCGGAGCGGCGGATTTTTCTGCTGGGGGAGATTATTCATAACCCGGAAGTCAACGACCAGCTTCGCCGGATGGGGATTGTCACTATTGCCGGCCGCCCGCGCGCGGAGGAGATCGACCGCTTGCGGCCGGAGGACATTGTGATCGTGCCCGCTTTCGGCACGGAGGTGTCCACGCGGCGGAAGCTCGAGGAGAAGGGCTGCCTGTTTGTGGACACGACGTGCGGGGACGTGATGAGCGTCTGGAAACGGGTGCGCCAGTATTCCAAGGACTCGGTCACGAGCATCATTCATGGCAAGGCGCGGCACGAGGAGACGATGGCCACCACCTCCCAAGCGCGGGCCAGCGGCGCCGGCCATTACCTGGTCGTCTTCACGCTCCTGGAAACCGATTACCTCTGCCATTACATCGTCCATGGCGGAAGCAAGGAAGATTTCCTGGAGAAGTTCAAAGGGGCGTATTCCGAAGGGTTTGATCCGGACCTGCACTTGCAGGCGATCGGGGTGGCCAACCAAACCACCATGTTGCGCGGGGAGACCGAGGAAGTGCAGCGGCGCTTGAAGGCGGCGATGGCCAGGAAGTACGGCCAGGCGGCCCTCCCGGAGCATTTTCGTTTCTTCGACACGATTTGCGGCGCCACGCAGGACCGGCAGGACGCCCTGGAAAAGCTCCTGCGCGAACCGCCCGACCTGCTGCTGGTCATCGGCGGCTACAATTCCTCGAACACCTCGCACCTGGCGGAAATGGGCGAGGCCAAGCTGCCCACCTACTTCATCAAGAATGCCGCCAAGATGAAAGCGGACGACCTCATCGTTCATTACGACCAGCACAAGCACGCCGAGGTCGAGACGCACCACTGGCTGCCGCCGGGCAAGGTCACCGTCGGCATCACCGCCGGCGCTTCGTGTCCGAACAACCTGATCGAGGACGCCATTCGGCGGTTATTCGAGCTGCGCGGCATTGCGGTGCAGCAACTGCTGGCCGGCTGAGCGCCCCAGCGCGGCGGGCCCGCAACCGAGTTGGCGCGGACGCGCGGAATGAAACGGTGTGCTAATCCGGCTTGGGCACGAAGAGGAGCTGGTCGTCCTTGACCTGGAGGTCTTGAAGCCGGTCCAGGGCATTGGCCACGCGAGGGTCGGCGTTGAGTCGCTGGGCGAGGTTCTGTTTGCGGATTCGCTTCAGGAAAAGGCCGGGCAGGGCCTTGCCCCTGACGCGGACGCTGCGGGCGTTGAGCCGGAGGGCCCCGTTGCTGAGGGCGAGGCCAAAGGTGGCGATGCCATTGAGGTAGCGGCCCGGGAAGAACTGCAAGCCCGCTTCTGCGAGCGGCACGCACACTTGGCCTTTCAACTGGTTGGTTTCGATGGTGACGTAGAGTTTGCCTTTCAGGGCCTGGAGGTCGGGGTCCGTAGCGATGAGGGCGTTGAGGTCATCGGCGCTCAAGGCCAGCGGGGCGGCGGGCCGATGGGCGCGGACGGTCTGCTCGAAGGCCTCGATCCGTCGTTGGAGCTGGTCAAGCTGGGCGGGCGAGACTCGAGCGGGCGGCACCGGCGCCGGCCGGGTGTCGGTGAATTCGTTGAGCGCCTTCTTGAAGTAGAGCAAGCCCAGGAGGGCGGCCACCAGGACCACCATCAGCAGGGCCGAGCCAGCGAGACACCCATAATAAAGGCAGCCGCGGCGCTGTTTCGCGAGGTGGCCGGTCATGATTATCCCGGTCCCTTGCGGAAGTGCAACTTGGGTTTAATCGGCGGTGGTATGGGAATTCTCGGGGGCACTGGGGGCGGCGGCGCCGGCGGGGCGGCCGGCGGTTTGGTTTCGGTTGGCTGGGTTGGCTGGGTTGCCTGGGTTGGCCAATTCTCCATCTTCCCAACCGTCTCGCCGATCTTGGCTTGGGGTAAGTTCAAGGCGCTGAGATTGGAGGCGCCGAGCGACTGGACGGGGCCGGGGTGTGCGGCCGGCCCAGGCAATTGAGCGGTCAGGAGCTCGAGCGCTTCATAGCCGTTGACCAGCCAATCGAGCCTGCCGCTCTCGATGTCCACCAGCAGGCCGTGCACAGCTATCCTGGGGCTGATCAGGGGGCTGTGCCGGGCAAGGTCGGCGGCCTTGATAATGTTGGCCTGTTCGCTGGCGAAGGTGCCGAAATACTCGTTGAGGTTTTCCGGCAACTGCTCCCGGTTGATGCCGAGGGCGCGAAAGCGGTCGATCAATTGCATGGTGGTGACCTTGCCGACCAGGCAGTCGGTATGGCCGATAATGACGATGGCCTGGCCGCCCTTGAGGGCGCACGCCAGGGCCAGCGAGCGGATCGTGCTGCTGAGCGGACCGGTAATGATGTTGCCCGCGTTGCGCAGCCAGATGAATTGGTCTTCCGGCACGCCCAGCACCTGCGGCAAGAGCCGGTTGAGCCGCAGGTCAATACAGGTGAGCGCCACGACGGGCAGTTCGTCGGCAAAGTCCGCCGGATGCAGTCCCGCCGAGGCGTCACCGGCCAGCGCCCGGTGATTGGCGTCAATGATGGCTTCGAGCAAACGCATGGCAATTCACTCCTTCAGGCGGGCCAGTGCTGCGATGGTGGGATAGCGTCCGACCTGCGCGCGGGCACTCCCTTCTGCATACCCGATTCGACCCGGCGCGCGCTCACAGGCTGGCACTGACCTGCCTGGGTCGCGCGACAAAAAAGTAAATCAGGGCGCCCAGGAAATGCAGGCACAGGATGACCAGCACCCAGGCGACTTTCTCCCCATCGCCCAGGCCCCGATTCGTGAGGGCATGGATGAGCATCCAAATCCAGAACGCGAACACCAGCAAGACCAAGGGCGCCAAGAACAGCGCGGACAGCCATCCGAAAATGCCGAAGAGGTGAAAGATCGCGAACATAGGCGCTTGGGTTTACTTCATTTCTTCTGGCCATCGCCGGCGGGGGCACTCACTGATTTTTTGAGGCCGGGCACCTGTTCGAGCAATTGCTCGAGCTTGATGCCGGTGAGGCTCTCGATGACGGGCGGCAGTTGGGCGACGATTTGGGTGACGTCGCCGGTGAGCTTGCTGGCCCCGCCGCCGGGGCCGCTGCCGGAGTTGATAATGACTATCCGCTCGGTCTTGGCCAGCGGTTCGCTGATCTTGCCCGCCACCTCGGGGAGCACGCGGATAATCATTTCGACGACGGCCGCCTCGTTGTATTGCTTGAAGGACTCGGCCTTCATGCGCATGGCCTCGGCGGTGGCTTTGCCTTGGGCTTCGATGATCTCGGCCTGGGCCAGGCCTTTGGCTTTCTGGGCTTCGGCCTCAGCAAAGCCGGTGGCCTTGGTGACGTCGGCATTGGCGAAGCCGGTGGCCTTGGTGGCGGCGGCGGTGCCGCCGGCCTCGGTCTCCAACTGGAACTTGCGGGCATTGGCCAGGGTCTCGACCCGGTAGCGTTCGGCGTCGGCCGGCTTCTGCACGTTGGCCTCAAGTTCCTTCTGTCGGCGGCGGATTTCCTGTTCCTGGAGCTCGATCTGCTTCTGTTTTTCGATGATGTTGACCTGCACCTCCTCCGCTTTGACCAGTTGGCCGGTCTTGTATTTTTGCAGGTCGTAGGCCAGGTCGGCCTGGGCCTTCTGTTCGTTCACCGAGGCCGTGTAATTGGCCACGTTCATCGAGTAATCCCGGTTGGCTTCGGCGATCTTCGTGTCGGCGGCGAACTTGGCTTCCTGGCCGGCCTGTTGGGCCTGGGCGGTGCGGATGACGGCGTCGCGGTCGGCCTCGGCCTGGGCGATTTGGGCGTCGCGTTTGACCTGGGCGATGCGCGGCTTGCCCAGGGCGTCCAGGTAACCCTGTTTGTCCCGGATGTCACGGATGGTAAAGCTGACGATGCCCAGGCCCATGTTGGCCATGTCCCCGGCGGCCACTTCCTGCACTTTCGAGGCGAAGGCGTCGCGGTTCTGATAAATATCTTCGACCGTCATGGTGCCGAGGATGGCGCGCAAATGGCCTTCGAGAGTTTGGGTGGCGATGTTCTTAATGTCATCGGTGCCCTTGCTCAGGAACTGCTCGGCGGCCGTGGAGATCGAGACGTCGTCGCCTTTGACCTTGATCTGGGCGACCCCATCCACCTGTACTGGCACGCCCTTGCTGGTATAGACTTCCGGCGTGTTGACATCGATGGTCAGCAATTCCAGGGACAGCAGGTCCATTTTTTCGAGGACCGGGATAATGAAGGTGCCGCCGCCTTTGACGACGCGAAAGCCGCGGCTCTGGACGGTGCCATCCGGGTCGACGTAGCGGTGTTTGCGACCGGCAACCACCAGCACCTGGTTCGGGCCGACCTTGGTGTAACGGCTGGCCCAAATGGCCAACAACAGGATGACGACGACCACAATGCCGGCGACCACGAGGGCGATGACGCCCGGGTTGGGGATGGCTTGAGCGAGGAGGACAGGAAGGTTCATAGCGGGTAATGTTTTTCGGAGGCTTCAGGGACAGGTTCGTTGAGTCATTAAACGGGGACGACGTAGAACTGCGAGCCGACGATGCGGACGATTTTTACGGTTTGGCCATTGGCAACCGGGGCGCCGCGCTCATCGCGCGCGGGGGCGCTGTAACGGGTGCCGGCCTGGACGTAGGCGATTTCGCCGACGCCACCGGGGGGAATGGGCGTGATAATGGTGGCGGTCATGCCGACGAGGGTGGCGATGTGCGATTCACTGGAACTTTGGGTTTTGTGAAAGACCCACCCAAAGAGCAGGACCACGCCGGCCGCCGTGAGGAGGGCGCCCAGCGTAGCCAGGGGCGCGCTGATCCAGGGGCTGCGCGTCGCTGGGAGGCGGGTAAAGATCAAACCGAAGCCGCCGAAGGCGGTGATAAACGAAGTGATGGTGGTGGGACTGAACGGCGACAGCCCGGGCATGCCGGTCTCCTGGAATCCCGCTTCCGCATGCCCCCCCGTGCCCAGGTCAACGTGACCCCCGTCCACACCGTGCCCCCCGAACAGGTGGCCCAGGAACGCGCTGATAACCGCAAACAGGAGCCCGACTCCGAAACAGATTGAGTAGATGACGATGTCCATAGGCCTCGCTCAGTTCATCGGTGTAATTAAACAGTCGGCCAGGCTGCTCTGCAAGCACAAAACGACCTTCGCCTCTTGCCTGGGGGCATTCGCCAGTCCTTGGCGACACCCCGGCCCGGCGGAGTGGCGGAGCGCAGACCTCCAGCTCTGCGCGAGCAGGCAATGCTCACCGCGCAGACCTCGACCTCTGCCCTCCGGCCGAGCGTCAACCACTGGTGAATGCGCCCGTCTTGGCTCCCTCCACAGAGGCTCCCGTCCCTCTTCACCGCCCCCTGCCCTGCTCCCGCCAGGGTCTCGTTCGGAATGGCGTTTCATCGGTTCACCCCCATTCATAGGCGAGCGCCGCCGCCTTTGCACCTATAATTTGGCGCCGGCTTTGTAGCCGCTCAGCGCGCCGCCGCCGCCACCAAACTGCCGGACTGCTTCGGCGCCCGAGGGCAAGCCGGGGCGCTTGAGGGACGGGACGCGCTTTCCCTTGCCGGGGCGTGAACAATCGTTTATTTTTCCCCAACGTATTACTTGAGGAAGCTCTGTTCCATGAAAGCGACGGATGTGGAAAACGCAAGACCGGCGGCGGCAGGCTCGCCCGAGGGGGCTGAACCGCTGGTGGCGGTCGAACCGGCGACCGTAACTGCGGAGCAACTGCAGGACTTAAAAGAGCGCGCCGCCAAGGCCGACGAACACTGGGAACGCTTGCTGCGCACCACGGCTGACTTCGACAATTACAGGAAGCGCGCCGCGCGGGAAAAGCAGGAGGCGACCCGCTTCGCCAATGAAGCGCTGGTCCACAAGTTGATCCTGGTGCTGGATAACTTTGACATGGCGCTGGCGGCGGCGCAGACTACCCAGGATCAGGCCGCCCAGTCGCTGCAAACGGGCATCGCCATGATTTACGGACAACTCCGCCACGCCCTGCTGGAAGCCGGGTTGGAAGAAGTCGAGGCACTGGGCCAGCGGTTCGACCCGAAACTGCATGAGGCGGTGTCCCAGCAGGAAACCACGGACGCGCCCGAGGGCCAGGTGGTGCAGCAACTGCGCAAAGGCTATCGCCTGCGCGAGCGTCTCCTCCGACCGGCCAGTGTGATCGTGGCCAAACAACCCGCCGCCTAGCCCATGCCCAAACGCGACTATTACGAAGTCCTCGGGGTGGCAAGAGACGCGGCGGCAGACGAAATCAAGAAGGCCTACCGGAAGCTGGCGGTGGAGTATCATCCGGACAAAAACCCGGGCGACAAGACCGCCGAAGAAAAGTTCAAGGAACTGGGCGAAGCCTATGAAGTGCTCAGCGACCCGCAAGAGCGGGCGGCTTACGATCAGTATGGCCACGCCGCGTTCGACCGGCGCGCCGGCGCCTATGCCCGGACCGGCGGTTTCCACGACCCTTTCGAGATCTTCCGCGAAGTCTTCGGCGGGGGGAGCATCTTCGAAGACCTGTTCGGCGGGGGCAGGGCCGACCCGACCCAGCCGCACCGTGGCGACGATCTCCGCTACGACATGGAGCTGGCTTTCGAGGAGGCCGCCCAGGGGTGCGAGCGAGAGATTGCCCTCGCCAAGGCGGAGCGTTGCGAGGCTTGCCAGGCCAGCGGCGCCGAGGCCGGCTCCCGGGTGCGGACCTGCTCGACCTGCGGCGGACGCGGCCAGGTGATCACCTCGCGCGGCATCTTCAGCGTCCGGCAGGCCTGTCCGCATTGCCAGGGCGCCGGGCGCGTCATCGAGCGGCCATGCAAGGCCTGTCGCGGCACCGGCCGCCGCGAGGCCGCTTCCAAGATCACCTTGCGCATTCCGGCCGGGGTGGACACCGGCTCCCGCCTGCGCTCCTTGGGCAATGGCGAGGCCGGCTACCGTGGCGGCCCGCCGGGCGACTTGTACGTGGTGCTCCATGTCCGCCCGCACGAAATCTTCCAGCGGGACGGCGACGACCTGCTGTGTGAAGTCCCGATTACCTTCGTGCAAGCCGCCCTGGGCGCCGAAATCGAGGTGCCGACCCTCCACGGAACGACTCCCGTCAAGGTCCCGCCCGGCACACAGCCCGGTGCCCTGTTTCGCCTTAAAGGCAAAGGCGTCAAGAACCTCCAGGGCTACGGCTACGGCGACCTGCATGTTCGCTTCCACATCGAGGTGCCCACCCACCTCAACGCGGCGCAAAAGGCCAAGCTCCTCGAATTCTCCGAACTGTGCACCGCCAAGGAAAGCCCCATCACCCAAAGCTTCTTCGAAAAGGCCAGGAAGCTCTTCCAGTGAGCGGCAAAGACATCAAGCGATGGAGTGAGGCAGCCGCGCAGAACAAAACTTCATCCGCGCAATCAGAGCGTGTGGCCGCCGGTCGTTTCCCGCAGAGCCGCAGCTCTCCGCTCCGGCCCTGACCCCGTCACCCCGTCTCTTTCGATGCACCGCTTTTACCTGCCACCGGAACAGTGCCAGCAGGAGGCTCTTTTCCTGACTGGCCGGGAGGCGCACCATGCCCTGGAGGTCCTCCGCGTGCGCCGCGGCGAGCGGGTCAAGGTGCTGAACGGCGCCGGCCTGGAGCTTCGGTGCGAGGTCCAGGAATCGGAGCCAGACAAAGTCAAATTGGCGGTCGTCGAAAGGCGGGCCGTGGCAGCCCCGCCCTGTCAGATCACGTTGCTCCAGGCCCTGCCCAAGGGAAAAATAATTGAATCCATCATCCAAAAGGCAACCGAACTGGGCGCTTTTCGTATCGTGCCCCTGCTCTCGGAACGCGTGGTCACGCGCCTCGGCGAGCGAGAGGCCGTCCGCAAAGCCGGCAAATGGCGATGGGTCGCCATCGAGGCCATCAAGCAATGCGGGTCGGCCTGGCTGCCGAAGGTCGAGGCGGCCTTGACCCCGCAGGCATTCCTGGCCCGCCGGGAGCAATTCGACCTGCCCCTGCTTGCCTGCCTCGGGCCTGAGAGCCGGCCGCTCCGCGAGTACTTGGGCGCCTTCGGCGCCAGGCACGGTCGCCCGCCCCAAACCGCTTGTGTTTGGGTGGGTCCGGAAGGCGATTTCACCCCCGCGGAAACAGACGCCATCAAGGCCGCCGGCGGCTTGCCGCTCACCCTCGGCCCCCTGGTGCTGCGCACTGCGACGGCGGCGACCTATTGCCTCTCAATCCTCCATTACGAGCTTGCCGCGCCGCTGAACCAGGACCCGAAACGGCCGCCCTAAATGCTGCGGGTGCGTGAGCGTACGAAACTGGCGCGTCCGCGCCGGCGTCCATTCCCCAAAGCCAACCTCCCCTTGCCAAATCCGAGCCGCAATCCGCGTCAGAAAATCTTCCTGGCTCAGGAAGGCTTCGGTTTCCAGGCCCGCCGATTCTCCGGCCGCTCGGAGGGCAGAGAAATTCACATGGGCGGTGATGTCCTGGTTGCCGGGGTGGGCCAGCACAGCGCGGCTCTGCCGATGCCGGGAGTAGGCTCGCAACGTGCCCTCCCGGCGTTCCGGCGCCAAGAACTGCTCCGCCGTCAAGCCATAGTCAATCGTCAGCAGCCTCCCCTGCGCGAGCACGTTGGCGGCTTGCCGCCACCACCCCTCGGCCGCCAGTCCGACTTCGAGGGTAAATCCATCCGGCAACACCGCCAGCAGCTCCTCCCAGGAGTTGCTTGCGCGTTCAACGCCCCCCGCGCCCCCCATGTAACCATCTAACCCTCTGACCCTGTAACCCCATTCCAACCCGCTTCCTTGCTCACCCCGCGCCTGGACTGTGGATTGTGGACTGCGGACTGCGGCCCATGCCAACCGCCCCTCCTGCAAGGTCACCCCCCACTCGAACCACGTCCGCTCTTTGGCATCCCAGCCGATACGATGCACCGGCATGGCATCCAGCAACTCGTTCGCGAAAACGATTCCCCGAACGCCGCCACCCCCGCCCGCGACGGGCGACGGGTCGGCGCTCGCCAATTCGGACAACTGCCTTACCCAGCGGACCGCGCGGCCGAACTCACCCAGGCGCCGCTCCTGCCAGTTCCGTCGCCGTTCCGAGGGCTCGACGATGCAGTATTGGAGCCGGGCAAAGAGCCCGGGCCGCCATTGCCGTAGCCAACCCAGAATATCCCCGGCCAATCGCCCCTCATGCGCCCCCGCCTCCACAATCTGCGCGCCCCCGCACTTTGGACCCGCCGCCAGCCATTCCGCAAACTGGAGGGCGAGCAACTGGCCAAACAAGCTGCCCACACTCACGCTGGTGTAGTAATCCCCAGCCCGGCCCAAGGTGTCTGGTTCCTTTTCATAATATCCATAAACAGGACAATAGAGGGCCAGTTCCATGAAGCGGGCGAACGAGATGACCCCGTTGGCCCCGATTTCCCCCGCGATCTTTTCGGCAACTTCGTTCACGGCCTGAGGAATGCTGTGCTTCCGGCAGCGGTTGGACCCGACTGTACGGGAATTTATGGCGAAGATCGATGCATTCTTCAACCTGATGTTCGAGCAAAAGGCCTCGGACCTGCACCTTTGCTCGGGCAACCACCCCATGCTCCGCATCAATGGCGAACTCCACCGCGTGGACCATCCCCCGCTGGAAAACGATGAACTCAAGAAGATGCTTTATGAGATCGCCCCCGAGTTCAAAACCAAGGTCTTCGAGGAGACCGGGGACGTCGATTTCGGCTACGAGATTCCCAACGTGTCGCGCTTCCGGGTGAACTTCTTCAACGAGAAATTCGGCGTGGCGGCCGTCTTCCGGCAGATCCCCAGCAAGGTGCTGTCCTTCGAGGACTTTGAGAAGTTTGACGCCCCGCTGCCGGCGGTGTTGAAGAAATTCGCGATGCTCAACCGCGGGCTGGTCGTGGTCACCGGCCCGACCGGGTGCGGCAAATCCACGACCCTGGCCGCCATGGTGGACTATGCGAACAAGAACCGGCGGGACCATATCATTACCATCGAAGACCCGATTGAGTTTGTGCACGAGAGCAAGCACTGCCTGGTGGCCCACCGTGAGGTCGGGGTCCACACCAAGTCGTTCGCGGCGGCGTTGCGCGGGGGGCTGCGCGAAGACCCGGACATCATCCTGGTGGGCGAACTGCGCGACCTGGAGACCATCGAACTGGCCCTGGTCGCCGCCAGCACGGGCCACCTGGTCTTGGGCACCCTCCACACCCCCAGCGCCGCCAGGACCGTGGACCGCATCATCGACGTCTTCCCGGCCGAACAACAGAACAAGGTGCGCGCCACCCTCTCCGAGGCCCTCAAAGGGGTGGTGGCCCAAACCCTCTTCCGGCGGATTGACAAGAAGGGCCGTGTGGCCGCCTTCGAGATCCTTGTCTTTACCACCGCCATCGCCAACCTCGTCCGCGAGTGCAAGACCCACCAAATCCCGGGCATGATTCAGGTGGGTAAAAGGCTCGGCAACCAGCCGCTGGATGACGCCATCATGGATCACCTGCGCATGAAACGCATTGCGCCCGAAGAGGCCTACGACAAAGCCCTGGACAAAAAGAAGTTCCGCGCTTTCCTGGCCCATCCCCCGGAGGATGATGACGTCTGATCGTCCAAACAAGTGCGGCGTGCGGCGGGGCGCAAGTCAGCTTCTGGCGCCGGTCCGCAACCGTTCACTTCTTCGCCCTGCCCCTAAACCTCGGCTCCGTCGCGGAGGTCCGCCCACCTGCCGTCTGGCGGGCTTTCCAAACCGCCGCCGCCCGGCTCCTTCCACGGCCAACCCCGTTCGGAAGCCCGCCCACTTGAAAACCGGCGCTGTCCCGATTCGGAATCGGGAGCCAGTCTGCCCTCCAGGCCCGCCTGGTGAGCTTCAGCGCTGCCCAGCGCGATTGCAACCCTCGGGGAGGTCTCACCCCGGCGCCTGGTTTCCGCGCGCGGCAGCCGCGTCGCACGCCCCCGCTCCGCCACCGAACCTGCCTCACCCAGCTTAAGCCATGCGCCGTCCCGAACTCGACTACCTCCTGACCACCATGCTCGAAGCCCAGCCCGAGGTTTCGGACTTGCTCTTCACGGTCGAGCGCCCGTTGCAGGTCGAATCGTTCGGCGAACTCAAACCGGTCGCCTGCGACCCGCCGATCGAAAAGCTCACCCCGTTCCAGACCGAGACGATCGCCCTCAACCTCATCGGGGACAACCCCTGGCATATCAGCGACCTGCTGCGGCGCGGCTCGTGCGACACTGCCTACACCCTCGCCGGCAAGGCCCGCTTCCGCATCAACATCTTCTCCCAACGCGCCAGTTACTCCGTCGTCCTGCGCCAGCTCAATACCACCGTCCCCACCCTTGATAAGCTGAAGTTTCCCGAGATCATCAAGGGCATTCCCCGAGAAAAGACCGGCCTCGTCCTGGTCACCGGCGCCACCGGTTCGGGCAAGTCCACCACCCTCGCCGCCATCCTGGAGGAGATCAATCGCACCAAGCCAGTCCATATTGTCACTCTGGAAGACCCCATTGAATTCATCCACACCCAGGACCGAGCCACTTTCAATCAGCGGGAACTGGGAACCGATTTTGACACCTTTGCCCGCGGGCTGCGGGCCGCCTTGCGCCAGGCCCCCAAGGTCATCCTGGTGGGCGAAATGCGCGACCGCGAAACAGTGAAGATCGCCTTGAGCGCGGCCGAGACCGGCCACCTGGTGCTCAGCACCCTCCATACGATCGATGCCGGCCAGACCATCAATCGCATCCTGGGCATGTTCGAGACCGAAGAGCAGGAACAACTTCGCCCCCGCCTGGCCGATGCCTTGCGCTGGATCATCGGCCAGCGCCTCGTGCCCAAGACCGGCGGCGGGCGCTTTGCCCTGCTCGAAATCATGGGCTCCAACCTGCGCATCCAGGAAACTATCCGCCTCGGTGAATCTGAAGGCAAAAGCTTCTACGAAATCATCGAAGCCAGCCAGCCCTTCGGCTGGCGCACCTTTGATTTCTCGAGCCTGGAAGCTTATGAGCAGGGAACAATCACCGAGGACACCGCCCTGCTCTACTGCACCAAACGCGGCCCGGTCGCGCGCGGCATTGACAACATCAAAAAAGCCCACGGCGAATCCACCACCACCATGGAAACGCTGCGCATGCAAGCCGGCCGCGACTCTGCCCGGCTGAGCGGTCCCCCCACCCCGGTCAAGGTCAAGCTCAAATGATCCTCTAACGCGACCCTGAAGTGCCATGGCGGAGAAATTCGAATTTATCAGCGCGACCGACAAGCCGGCCCTGGTGGCTTTCTCGACGCCGCCCTGGCTGGACGTGGCCAGGAACGCCCTCAACGAACTGGGTTACAAGGTCCATACGGCCGCCACCCACAGCGACTTTCTCGTCCGCTTCAGCCAGGTGCGCTACCAGGTGGTCATTCTGGAGGAGCGGTTCGCCGCCAACGACATGAGCGAGAATCTGACCTTGCAGGCCCTGCACAATATGCCGATGGGCCAGCGCCGCCATGCCACGGTCATTCTGCTCGGCGACTCCTTCCAGACGTTTACACCCATGCAAGCCTTCCAGCAAAGCGTCCACGCCGTGATCAACACCTCGGAACTGTTCCTGTTGCCGCAACTGATCGAGAAGGCCGTGGCCGAAAACACCCTCTTCCTGCACAGCTTCAACGACGCCCAGGCCCGCGCCTATGAGACCAACTCCATGGAGGGATAGCCCCTCAGCCCGGCGCGCCTGAAACCGGACAACCTGCGCCAGAGGCCCCGCGCCCAAGGGCGTCACCGCGCCACGCCAGAGTCTTCCGACCGGCCGCGCGAAGGCTGAACTGCGACCTGACCCGCTGGACGGCGAGCCGCAGGTCTTCAAGCAGGCAGGGTTTGCTGACAGGATTCTCTTCAATTCTTCTTGAACCAAGCTCACAAAGTGCTATAAGCCTCCTCCACGATGTTGGCTGCTGCGCAGAAAGAGACGGCTAAAAACAGTTCCGCGCACAAACCGGCGGCGCGACTCAGCCCGCTGGAAATGGAAGTCATTGGCCTCTTTGTTCAACTGGCGCGGTCATGGGGGCGCCCGACATCGCTGGCCGAAACTTACGGCCTGCTCTTTGTTTCCTCGCGGTCGCTGGCCGTGGAGGATTTTGTCGAACGACTCGGACTGAGCCGCGGCGCGGCCTACCAGGATTTGAACTTCCTGCGCAGCGTGGGGGCAGTGAAAATTGTCTATGCGACCGGGGACCGGCGCACGCACTACCAAGCCGTGGCGGAATTGCGCAATCTGGTCATCCGTTTTTTGCACGAGAAGCTCATCGCGCACCTGGACACCAGCCGGGCGCGGCTGGAACGCATCGCCGGCCTGGTGAAGCAATTGCCGCCCGACGAACGCGCGCGCTTGACCGGGCGGGTTAAGACCTTGCAGAGCTGGGAGAACAACGTGCGGCGCTTCCTCCCGCGCTTGGCGCGGATGCTGGCGAAGTGAGGCGGGACGGGGTGCGCTTTTTCGTTCTTTTTTTCTTGAATATCTTAGACTGCTTGCTATACCAACTGACATGCTGTTGGCTATTGCCCAGAAAGAGACCGCCAGAGACCGGCTGGAACCAATCCCCCCGGCGCGCCTGAATCCGCTGGAAACGGAAGTCATCGACTCCTTTGTGCAACTGGCGCGGCTGTTGGGGCTGCGCGGCTCGGTGGCCGAGATTTACGGGCTGCTCTTCATTGCCGCCCGGCCGCTGACGATGGACGATTGCATCGCCGGGCTCAACCTGAGCCGGGGCTCGGCCTGCCAGGGCTTGAGATTCCTGCGGAGCGTGGGTGCGATCGAAGTGGTCTATGTGGCCGGGGACCGGCGCCTGCACTACGAAGCGGTCGCGGAATTGCGCAACCTGGTGATTCGGTTTGTGCGGGAGCAGGTCTTGCCGCACCTGGACAGCGGCCAGGAGCGGCTGGCGCGCATGGCCGGCCTGGTGAAGCAGTTGCCGGCGGACGAGCGCGCGCATGTGAGTGGCCGGGTCAAGCTGCTGCAGAGTTGGGAGAAGAACGTGCGCCGTTTCCTGCCGCTGGTAGTGAAGATTTTGGGGCGTTGAAGGCGAAAAAAAGCGTGCCAAGAGCCGGGTCAGGAACTGTCAACCTTGCCTCTGCTTCCCGCTCCCTGGCGCTCAGCCTCTCGCCCGGTTGATAACAGGCAGGCGATGCCTGGAATAAGCATTAGGCGCTGCCGATGCGGGGCTAGTCGTAATGGCTGCCCGCCAGTTGGCAACATCGAAGGGTTGGTTAGCGCGCTGCAAATCGCGGCGCGAACTGACGGGGGCGAAGCCTGCTTTGGCGCCCCGCACCGGGCTCCTGGTCCTGGGCGGGCCGTTGGCGAACAGCGCGGACAAGAAAAAGACCGACCGACCGGGAGCGGCCAAAAGGCCGCGTCGCCACGCCCACCCTCCACCCTGCGCCTCTATGGCTCAAACCCAGGACGCCTGCGAACTCCGGAAAACGGAGCGCGGCACCCCTGGGTGCGGATTCGATGATTGAAGCGCTGGCGCCGCAGCGTGGTCGCCTTTTGGTTTTTCCTTCCCTCCACCCTCAACCGCCGCCTCATGCAATTCATTGACCTCCAAACACAGTACCGGAGGTACCAGGCGGAGATCGATGCTCGGATGCGGGCCGTCCTCAACCACGGCCAGTTCATCCTCGGGCCGGAAATCGCCGAACTCGAGTCGGTCCTGGCCCGTTATGTCGGGGTGAAACACTGCCTCACGGTGGCCAGCGGCACGGCCGGCCTGGAGATAGCCCTGCGCGCCCTGGGCGTCGGCCCGGGCCACGAGGTCATCACGGTCCCCTTCACTTGGATCAGCTCGGCCGAGGTCATCGGCCTGGTCGGCGCCAAACCCGTGTTCGTGGACATCGAAGCGGGCAGTTACAATCTCAATAGCGAGTTGCTCGAGCAGGCCGTCACCCCGCGCACCCGGGCCATTATGCCGGTGAGCCTCTTTGGGCAAATGCCCGATTACGACCGCATCAACCGCCTCGCCGCCCGGCGCGGCCTTCCCGTCATCGAAGACGGCGCGCAGAGTTTTGGGGCCACGCAGCGCGGGCGGCGCAGTTGCGGCGTGACCCTCATCGGCAGCACCAGCTTCTACCCGGCCAAGCCCCTGGGCTGCTATGGCGAGGGCGGGGCGCTGTTCACGGACGACGACGCCCTGGCCGGGAAAATGCGCGCCATCCGCACCCACGGCGCCCTCCAGGGCCACCACCATTTTCTCCTGGGCACCAATGGCCGGTGCGACACCCTCCAGGCGGCGGTGTTGCTGGCCAAGCTGCCCCACTTCGATTGGGAAGTGCAGGAGCGGTCGCGCCTTGGCGCGCGCTACACTGAATTGCTGCGCGGCGTCTGCACCGTCCCGGAGGTCATGCCCGGCAACACCCATGTCTATGCCCAATACACCATCCGGACTCCCAATCGCGACGGCCTGGCCGAGCAACTCCAAGCGCAGGGCATTCCGGCGGCCGTCTATTACCCGAAATGTCTCCACGAGCAACCGGTGTTTTCCGCCTGCGGCTACAAGCCAGGCGACTTCCCCGCGGCGGAGCAAGCTTCCCGCGAAGTCCTCAGCCTCCCCATGCACGCTTTCCTGGGCCAGGCGGACCAGGACCGCGTCGTCGCGGCGGTGAAGGCGGCCATTTTGAGCTCCAGGCCCCAGCCGGGGCGCGGGGAGGCAACGGGCCGTTAAGTGGAAATAAGTGGAAATAACTGAAAAAAGCACTGGCGCGCGCGTGCGAACGGGCGCGAGCAGAAACCAGAAATGCAAGGTTGGTTGCCGGATGAATTTACGTCCTGTGTGACTTGCCAAGCGCATCCGGCGGCATAGATTCCTGGCATGGTAACCGAAGAGCGAGTCGTGAACCTCGGCCAATTCTGACCTTCGCCCGGGGCGGACTTTGGATAGAAAAGCGCCAAAAGCGCCAATAGAGCCAATAGAGGCAATAGAGCCGACGGGAGGCCGGGCCCTCGCCCCCAAAGCACGCCCCTCAAGCAGCACGAGCGAGAAATCGGAGTTGGCTTCCAGAGGGAACATTTTTCCGAACGGGGCAAGTCCAGGGTTCCTTGGGGACGTCCGGCTTTCGTTGAAGTCGAAAGTTAGTTTGAGTTAACAGTCCATGGTTGCTATCAAGATGAAAAGAGCTCTAATTACCGGGATAACAGGGCAGGATGGTTCTTATTTGGCGGAGCTTCTCCTTCGGAAGGGGTATGAGGTCCACGGGATTGTGAGGCGGGCCTCGACGGTCAACCGGGAACGGATCGACCATCTGTGGCCCTACGAGAAAGGGGAAAACCCCAACTTATACCTGCATTACGGCGATCTCTCGGACTCGGTGTCGCTGGTGAAGCTGCTTTATGAGCTCCAGCCGGACGAAGTCTATAACCTTGCGGCCCAAAGCCATGTCGGCATCAGCTTCACTATTCCGGAGTACACCATTGATGTCACAGGCGGCGGAACGGTTCGCATCCTGGACTCCATTCGCGAGGCGGGCTTAGCCAGGAAAGTGCGCTTTTATCAAGCCTCCTCCTCGGAAATGTACGGCAAGGTTCAGGAGATACCACAGACGGAGCGGACGCCTTTCTGGCCCCGTTCCCCTTACGCCTGCGCCAAGGTGATGTCGTACTGGCTGACGGTGAACTACCGGGAGGCTTACAACCTCTTTGCCTGCAACGGGATTCTTTTCAACCACGAATCGCCCCGCCGCGGCGAGAACTTCGTGACCCGCAAGATCACCCGCGCGGTGGGCCGGGTCAAGTGCGGGTTGCAGACCAGGCTGGCCCTGGGGAACCTCGAGGCCAAACGCGATTGGGGTTACGCGCCGGAGTACATTGAGGCCATGTGGCTGATGCTCCAGCGGGACCGGGCCGATGACTACGTCATCGCCACCAACGAAACGCACAGCGTGCGGGAATTTCTCGCGGCCGCTTTTGGCCACCTCGGCCTGGACTGGCAGGAGTTCGTCGCCCACGACCCGCAATTTGACCGCCCGTCGGAAGTCGATTTGCTGATTGGGGACTACAGCAAGGCCAAGAACATCCTGGGCTGGCAGCCGGCGACGCGCATGGCGGAGCTGGCGCGGCTCATGGTGGACCACGACCTGCGGTTGGCTCAAGTCGAGGCGCGGGAGAGACAATTTGCCAAGGAGGCGCTTACCCGGTGATTACCGAGATCAGAAACGGCCACCAACTCCTGGCCATCATCCTGTCGCGCGACTTCAGCCGGCCGGGCATCCACTTCCTCACGCCGGACGACTGGTCGCAGCAGCTCGCTTTTATGCGCCACCCGGCCGGCCATCTGATTGCCCCGCATGTCCACAAGCCGGTGCCCCGGACCGTGCAGTACACCCTCGAGGTGCTCTTCCTCAGGCGCGGCAGGCTCCGCGTTGACTTTTATGATGAAGCCCAGAAATACCTCGAAAGCCGCGTGATGCAGGCCGGCGACGCGATCCTCCTCGCCACCGGCGGGCACGGATTCGAGGCCCTGGAGGAGATCGAGATGATCGAAGTAAAACAGGGGCCTTATGCCGGGGGCAATGACAAGACCCGCTTCACCGGAACGCTGCCGGCGCAACTGAACTTTGGCCCTAATCCTCACATAAAATGAGCGACGAGGTCTTTCAACGCTATAGCGGCTATTACGATCTCCTCTATCGCGACAAGAACTACGCCGCGGAAGCGGAGTATGTTGCGCGAACACTGCGCGCTGTCGCCCCTGCCGCGCGCACCGTGCTCGAGAGGTATTTCTTCCCACAGGAGGTCGCCTTGCTCGCCGGACACGCCGGCTTCCAAGTCGAACATGCCGAGGAATTCTTGTCCGCCCGCGCCCCCTCAGAAGCCACTTGGGGCGTCGCCTATATCCTCCGGAAGACCAACTGAACCGACCCTCCGCACGAATCAGCAACGAGCAATCATGGCCCACGCCATACCTGTCAATACGCCGCTGTTGGACGGCAACGAGAAGAAATACCTGCTCCAGTGCATTGAGTCGGGCTGGATTTCGTCCGAAGGGCCTTTCGTATCGCTGTTCGAGGAGCAGTTTGCCGCCCGCGTTGGCCGCAAGCACGGCATCGCCGTCTGCAATGGTTCCGTGGCCCTGGAGGCCGCCGTGGTGGCTCTGGGCCTCGGCGACCGTGACCAAGTTATCCTTCCTACTTTCACCATCATCTCCTGTGCGGCCGCCATCGTGCGGGCCGGGGCTGTTCCCGTGGTGGTGGATTCCGATCCGCTTACCTGGAACATGGACGTCAACCAGGTCGAGGCGAAAATCACGGCGCGCACCAAGGCCATCATGGTGGTTCACATTTACGGCCTGCCCGTAGATATGGAGCCCCTCCTGGCGATGGCTCAAAAGCATGGCTTGAAGATCATCGAGGATGCGGCGGAGATGCATGGGCAGACCTACAGAAGCCGGAAGGCGGAGGCCGGGGGGCAGAGGACAGAGCGTCCGTGCGGGAGCTTTGGCGACCTCTCGACCTTTAGTTTCTATCCCAACAAGCACATCACCACCGGCGAAGGGGGAATGATCGTAACCGATGATCCTGCCCTCGCCGACAAGTGTCGTTCGCTAAGAAACCTCTGCCACCAGCCGAACAAACGCTTTGTGCATAACGAACTGGGCTGGAATTTCCGCTTCACCAATCTGCAAGCCGCCTTGGGCCTGGCGCAACTTGAGATGCTCGACGCGCATGTGCGGCGCAAGCGCGACATGGGCCGGCGCTACACGCAATTGCTCAGCGGGCTGCCGGACGTGCAGCTCCCGCTGCCCAGGACTCCTTACGCCGAGAACATCTACTGGGTGTACGGCCTGGTGCTGGGCGACTCGTATCCATTCGATGCCGAGGAGGCCATGCGCCGGCTGGCCGAGCGCAAGATCGGCACGCGCCCGTTTTTCTGGCCGATCCACGAACAGCCGGTCTTCCGCAAAATGGGCTTGTTCGAGGGCGTGCGCTGCCCGGTGGCCGAGCGGCTGGCCAGACGGGGTTTCTATGTGCCCAGCGGGCTGGGGCTGAACACAGGCGAAATTGAAAGAGTCGCCGAGGAGGTTCAACTGAGCTTATCCGGGCGCAGGACTTATCCCGCTGCTGTTTGATCCAAGAGACAAACCAGCCACAGAATATGCGTTTACGACAGAAGATGATCAAGACCTACCGGTATCTGACGGCTGAGCACCCAGGCAGCCGTTCGAAGGAGTCACAGATCATCCTCTATCATATGTACAAGGACCTAGTCCGGCGGGGCGTGTCTCCTCTACCGTCTTTTGCCGAAGTTGGTTTTCGCTGCCACTCGCAGTTCGAAGATGACGGCATTTTGTTGTATATCTTCGCGCTCGTTGGAGTGACAAACAAGGTTGCTGTCGAAGTATGTGCCGGAGACGGGATGGTCTGTAACACGGCAAATCTGATCATCAACCACGGGTACTGGGGCTATTTGTTCGATGGAAATGAGACCAATGCTGCTGCGGGGAAGGAATTCTATCGCACCCACCGGGATACCACGCTCTGCCCACCGAGATTTACCTGCGCCTGGATCACTGCCGAGAATGTCAATGAGCTGATCCGCGGCGCCGGTGCGGAAGGCGAAATTGACCTGCTCTCCCTCGATATTGACGGGATGGATTATTGGATTTGGAAGGCCATTGACTGCATCAAGCCGAGGGTTGTGGTCTGCGAGACGAACAATGCGATTGGACCGGACGACGCGCTGACCGTTCCCTACGATCCCGGTTTCAGAATGAAGATCCCTGATTATCTGGGGGCATCGCTCGCGGCGATGAGCAAGCTTGCGGCCGAAAAAGGCTATCGCCTGGTGGGCACCCATCGCTACGGCTTCAATGCATTTTTTGTCCGCAATGAAATTGCCCGGGACATTCTTCCGGCCGTCACGCCGGCACAATGTTTGCAGGACCCGTACAGCATGGAGACACGGGCCATAAGATGGCCGACTATCAAGGACCTGAATTGGGTTAGGGTGTAACTCCCCTGCAGTTTGGGGCCTGCGGACCCTCCTGATTCGCCTCGTGCTGTCGGATGTTGTTTTCAATCGTTATCCCGACCCGGAACCGCGCTGCTATGCTGCGGATGGACATTGCCGAGGCACTTTAGATTGGCTTGGGCAATATGAGCGAACTTCCCGTCACGGTGTACACCCCGGCGCCGCGATCCTTCACCGCGAGACCACAATCTCACTCCGACTAGCCGGGGCAGTCGTTTGAAAATTCGCTAAGCGAGTGTTGCTGTCCGTCGTCATCTCCACGCGCAATCGCGTTAACCTGCTGCGGCGCACGCTGGAAGGGGTTGCGCGCGTGACGTGCCCGTCTGACCGGTACGAGGTCATCGTCGTGGACACGGCCTCCACCGACGACACGGGGGCGATGGGCCGGGAGCTGGGGCCGAGACTATTTCGGCACTTCCGGTATGAATGGTGCGATCGTCCGGGGCTCCATATTGGGCGGAACCGTGGCGCCGCGGTGGCGCGCGGCGAGATTGTTGTCCTCGCGGATGATGATATTCGGCCCTTCCCGACGTGGCTCAGCGGCATGGCCAAGGCCTTTGTTGCGCCTGAGGTGGGCCTGGCGGGCGGCAACGATCTGCCGGATTTCGAAGCGACCCCGCCGGCCGGGCTCGAAGCGCTTTGGTCGCAGCACCCACAAGGCCGGGTCCATGGGGCCTTGAGCCTGGTCGACTTCGGGGATCGCGTGAAAGAAATACCGCCGCAGTATGTTTTTGGGTGCAACTTCGGCATTCGCAAGCAACTCTGGCGCAAGGCCGGCGGCTTTCACCCCGACGGCCTGCCCGAGGAACTGCTCCGCTATCGCGGCGACGGCGAGACGGCCATTGCCAAGGCCGTGGTGGGCCTGGGCTACCGCTCGCTCTTCCACCCCGAGGCCTCTGTCTATCACTGGGTGCCGCGGGGCCGCATGAGTTACGGCTACCTGTGGCGCCGTGGGTTTATGCAGGGCATTTCCGACTCCTATACCGCCATTCGGGAAGCGGCGGGCTTAGCGGCGCCCAAACCCCTTGAATGGCTGCGCCGGATTAAACGCCGCGCCTGGCGGCTGGGGCGCTGGGCTCGCGAGACCTTGGCCGAGGAGGCCTCCGCGGCTTACGCAAGACATGCCTACCGGCAGGGGCACGTCAAAGGATATGACTACCACCAGAGAGAAGTCCGCAACGATGCGTCTCTGCTGGAATGGGTGTTGCGGCCGGATTACCTGGACGAGAACGCCACCCCGTGGCCGCCCCACTAATGGTTCCCCGGCACTGGACCAGGGGCATTCCGCCTTTAGTTCGCCATGTCAAGCTTGCGAGATAAGCTGCTGCGTCAACTCCGCTCGGGCGGAGTGGCCGGGACTGCTTCCTTGGTTTGGAAAAGTGCCAAGTATAGGGTGCGGACGGCGCCTCGCCAAGCCAGCCGCCAGTGGAACGTGGAGATTCGACTGCCGCGGGAATTCGAGCGAAGGTGCAGAAACGGTGGTCTGGAGACCGACACGCGTGAGGTCCTTTCACGCACTCTTGCTTATGTCGCCAGGAATCACCAGTCACTGAGAGGCATCGGGGCCTATTCGTACAAACCAGGGGGCCCCCCCCTTTGCTATGCCTCCTGCTATGCCGCGCTCACGTTGCACCTTTGCGGGCAACTCCAGCGGCTGGTTCCGCCGGCCAGAAAAGAGTGGGCGGCTTTCATCCGCAATTATCAGGGCGACGATGGCTTATTCCGCGACCCGCTGATTGACAACCCGCTGGCGGCGCGGATCGACTGGTGGGGCTGGCGCCACCTCACGCTGCACGCCCTCATGGCTCTGGCGGCCCTTGGCGAAGTCGCCGACAAGCCCTTCTCCGCGATCGCGCCGTTTCAGCGCAAAGGTTGCATCAGCCAATGGCTGGAGGCTCGTGACTGGAAGCAAGACCCGGCGTCGGCCAGCAACGGGGTCCAGAATTGCGGCTCATTCCTGCAATACGCGAGGGACTTCCACGGGGCGCGTTGGTGCGGTGACGCGCTGGCAGAAATGTTCCGCTGGCTCAACGCTCATCAGGACCCGGCCACGGGACTGTGGGGTGAACAGTTCCACACTCCCCAATTGCTCTCCCACGGCGTTCAGACCGGCTATCATCTTTGGCTGCTGTATTTCTACGACCAGCTACCGATCCGCTACGCGCAGCCCATCATTGACTCCTGCTTGTGCACGCAAAACAAACTGGGCGGCTTTGGCGCGGCTTTGAACTCCACCGCCTGCGAGGATATAGATTCGATTGACCCCCTGGTACGCCTGTCGCTGGCCGTTGATTACCGCCGGGAGGAAGTCAGAAAGTCGCTAATCCGCGCCCGGCGCTGGGTATTGTTCAACCAGAATGCCGATGGCGGCTGGGTTTTCCATCGACGCCAGGCCTTTGAGTATGGGCATCAACTCATGCGCTCGGAGAAAGAGGAAAGCGCCATGTTCCCGACTTGGTTCCGCACGCTCAGCCTGGCCTATCTCGACCAGGCGCTTGCGACCGCCGACCGGCCTGCCCTGCCCTGGCAGTTCCTCAACTGCCCGGGCCTCCGGTTCTGGAAACCACCGAGCGGGCAATGAGCAACGCAACTGCCTCGTCCATTGTGACCAGGGCCGCCAGTTCGGTAAAATGGTCGGCGCTGACGGAAGTGGTGTCGCGCACGGCGCAACCGATCATCTTCGTCATCCTCGCGCGCCTCCTGAGTCCGGACGATTATGGGGTGGTCGCCACTGCCTCCATCGCCATTACCTTTTCGCAGATGTTCTGGGATGCCGGGCTGAGCAAAGCCCTGATCCAAACCAAGGAAGCCGTGGTGGAGGCTGCCGACGTGGTTTTCTGGACCAATGTGGCGCTTGGGGTAGCGCTCTATTTGGCCCTCTTTGCCGGCGCCTCGTGGATTGCCGAGTTTTTCAAATCGCCCGCCTCCGCGCCGGTGTTGCGAGTGCTGGCACTCCAGGTTTTGATCGGCTCGTTTACTTCAGTCCAGCAGGCCATTTTTGTCCGCGACCTCAATTTCCGCAGTCTCTTCTGGATCCGCTTGGCCACCGCCTTTGCCCCGGGCCTGGTCTCCATTCCGCTGGCCTTTTTCGGGCGCGGGGTGTGGGCCTTGGTGGCGGGGTCCCTGGTGGGGCAGACCATCAACCTCGTCTTGCTCTGGCGCAAGAGTCCCTGGCGCCCGCGCCTGCGCTACAACCGGGACCTCGCCAGGCGCCTCTTTCGCTTCGGCTTCTGGGTGGTTTTGGAGAGTGTGGGGGCGTGGCTCATTACCTGGGGCGACAACCTGATTGTGGGGCGGTTCCTGGGCATGCATGACTTGGGCCTCTACCGCACCGGCAGCCTCCTGGTCACCATCCTCTTTGGGCTGGCGCTCAGTCCGGTGCTCCCGATTCTCTTCCCCACCTTCTCCCGCCTTCAGGATGATCGGCTTGCGCTGGCGGCCACCTTTCACAAGGTCAACCGGATGATCATCGCTTTGACCCTACCCATGGGAATAGGATTGCTTTTGGTGGGAACGCAGATGACCGATGCCCTGTTCGGCCAGAAATGGAACGGTTTGGGACTCGTGGTGGCCGTGATGGGTTTAAAGGAGGGGGCTGGGTGGCTGGTAGCACTCAATGGCGAGCTTTACCGGGCGATGGGGCGGCCGGATGTCAACACGAAACTGTTGTGCGTGATCGTTCTCTATTATCTGCCGGCTTTCTTCCTGGCCTCGCACTACGGGCTGACGGCCTTTACGTGGACCCGATTTTTCGTGGCGCTGGTGTCGACCCCGATCCACATCTTCGTCTGTGTCCGCATGTTGCGGGTTTCCCCATTTTACCTTTGGGAACAAGGGAAGCCGCTCTTTCTGGCCGGCCTCACCATGCTGCTGGCGGTCACGGCGGCCAAGCAAGCGCTTGGACTGTTCCGTGTGCAGCCCTGGGTCCCGCTCCTCGCTCTTGTTCCCGTCGGCGTGCTCTCATACGGGGCGATGATCTGGCTCCTTGACCGCCCCTTCGTCTTGCAGACCAAACGATTGGTCACGCGCGCCGCTTCGTTTGTCGGGGACGACGAGCTGCGAGGCCTATAGACAGTTCCAATGTTGAAAGGGGCCATGTCAGTTGGCGGCAAGGGAGCGCCTCCCCCGGGCGGCTATCCCGCAAAGAGCCGCGCCGTTTGCCAGCAGCCGCCCGTGGCACTTCCCCCTTGCCCATGCGGTGGCAGGCCCACGCGGGGATTTGCGTCGGCATGTTCAGTTGCACGCTGGCACTGTGGATGATGGACGAGGACTTCGTTATGCGCACCATTAGCTTGCTAGCCAAGGCCCTCAGGCCTTCGTGATGATAAGTGTGAGCTTGGGCGCTGTTCCTTGGCGAGACGTAACCGAGGAAATCATTGACCCGGCTTTGTTATGATCAAAGCTGTTGTTTGGCGGGCTGTTCGCGTAGTGCGCCAGGCCCAAGGCCTTCTCTGTGACCTACCGTGGCGCATACGATTCCGAGCGCACGGACACGCTCCATCGTGGAGCATTTTTACTCATCTGACCGCATCGGAGCGTCTGTTGCTCTATCGGCTCGCGCTCAGCCTTCCGCAGCCGGCCGAGATCCTGGAGGTAGGAAGTTTCATCGGCGCTAGCGCATGTTTCCTTGCCGCGGCGGCTTCGGAACATAACCGTGGGGTGGTTCACTGCGTCGATACGTGGACAAATGAGGCGATGTCCGAAGCGCCACGTGACGCCTTTTCTGAGTTTCTCAGCAACACGCAACAGTACCGTGCGTGGCTCATTCCACACCGGGGACGATCACAGGAAGTCGCCGTCGCCTTCGATCGCAAACTCGATCTCTTATTCATTGACGGGGACCATTCCTACAAGGGGTGCAAGGCCGACGCCGAGCTTTGGTTGCCAAAACTTAAGCCGGGGGGAATTGTTGCTTTTCATGATTACGGCTGGAGCCATGACGTGCAACGAGTCGTAGGCGAATTGGTGATCCCCATAGCAAGGCAGCAGAGGGCGCCTCCCAACCTCTTCGTAGGGACATTGAAATAACCGATCTTCCGAAAACCTCGCGCGCGGAATTCGGCGACCAACGGGACGGACAGGGTCCGGTGATTGGTGTTTTCGGATTCATGGGTGGCGCAGTCTGGTGGGTGGGTTTGAACGCCGAGGTTTATCCCGCAATCGGCTGGCCTCATGCGAACACGAACCTGATGTTTGCCCAATTGATGACAATTCCCCATGGACGCAGGATTTCCTACCCAAGGACGCATCCCAGATGGGCGCCGGCCTGCCTCTCCCGGCGCTTCAAGGACGGTATCCTATTCTGACCTTGGGCTTGCTGCGGCGGTTAGTCATCTTAAAGTGAAATGGGCCCTCGACGCAGTCGTGTGGGCGAATGTTGGTCGGGAGAGCCATTTCGAGGCGCTGTTGAGGGCCGAGATCTGAGCTTTCGTATGCGCGTAAACCCCTCGCGATTGACCGATGGCCGCGAACGCAGCGTGAAGCGAACCCAGATCGAACTAAGCTTTTGCCGGAGGGCGGCGCAGCTTAAGCGTCAGAGCTTGGGCGGCTCCTCGCTTTAGGTCGCCGCGGACCCAAAACAAGAGCACTATGCACCCGCAGGACTCCCTCAGGATCATCCCAATGTTGGTAGCTCTGGGGCTGGGTGTCGCTCTCCTTTATGCTTACACGATGGCCGCAGACAAGGGAAACTTTGCGCTAAAAGTCTGCCTGGGTTGCGTGACATTTGCGTTTTTTGGCTACGCGCTGCAGTACCCTGCTGGCCAACTGGTGCCGTTTCCATCGGAGCACGTGCTCCTCTGCTTGGCCCTTTTAACCGGAGGCCGGATACTCTCGGGTTTCAAGGGGGCCTCGGCGAGCATGAAGATCGTCATCTGCCTTTTACTTATCTTTGCGATAAACGGCGTGGCAGCCCAGTATCTGACCAGAAATATCCTAGCCGCGCCTAAGGGGTGGGTAACTGAGGCGTTTAGAGCGACTGTGGTGCCCCTGTTGGTGGCGGCGCTAATCAACACGTATGTCAGAACCAAACCCCAGATCGACCGTTGCGTCCTGTTCGCCAACATCGGACTGGCCGCATTCTTCCTCTTCCACTATGCCTCAAATCTACTCGGCTTTTCAGACGAGGTGCAGGAGAGCCCCGGCCAGTTAACAACGGTGTTTGAGCGCGATTCAATGAATTACATCATCTGGGCCACTTGGTACGGCGCGCTCGCGGCCGTGATGTTGCCAGCGCCACTGATCAAAATCCTCACCGGCGAAAGATTCTCCGCAATCTATGGCCTGACGGCGGTGGTGAGTGCGATTGCTTTGAAGCTTGCTGCCACCAGGGCGGGGATTCTTGGCTGGAGCTGGTCCATCGTAACTGCGCTAATATCAAGCAAACTGCTGCTAAAAGGCACAAAGGCGTATCGTGTGTTGATACCACTCTGCGTGATGGGTGCCTTCGTGGCCGCTGGGAGCCTTAATATTAGCCACCAGGCAATGGAAAAGCTGGTCAGCGCGACAAGGGATGGCATGGGTGAGTACGGTTTTTCCTATAGGAGGAGCTTAATCGCGGATAGTTACCGTGGATTGCGAGAGCACTTCTTCGGCATAGGCTTTTCCACCCTGTGGCACACAGACCAAACAGATGAAGCAAACTATTTTGTCTATGTCGCGAATGGCGTTGGTGTGGTTGGCATCGTGTCGATCTTGTTGGTACTGTCGTACATATTATACCGGAGCGGGCGGCGATGCCTTGCCCCTGGCTCTGACTACGGCAGGAGGTACGCCGTTATATGCTTCATCCTCGTCGTGACGGTGGTCATCACCGCAAATTCCTCCTGGGCGATCGTGGCGGAATCACAGACGAGCATACCTATATGGAGCATAATCATCTGCTGCTTGAAAGCGGGGGAGAGCGATGCCGAGGAACTCGTGCGGGGCCCGGCCAGCCGGAACAGCGCTTTGGCGCGCGGTTTTGCCAGGAGAGTCCCGAGCGGCTTGCACGCACCTGAAGCATGACGATCGTGAGCGAAGAACAACCCTTGCGCGTTTGCCTCGTGCTAGGCGACAAGGGATGGATATTTGAGAAATTCGCCGTGCGGTTGGCGGAGAACCTGAGCCACTGGAATGTGAATGCAGACATCTCCGAGAAAGCGAGCGCCGCGGCCGACTTTAACCACTGGATGGTGTACCTGGACACACTTACCCGCTCAGATGAGGATCTATCGCTCCGCAGCACCATGTTCGTCACACATGTGGACAGGCCTGCGAAGCTGGCAGTCCTCAAGCGACGATTGGAGCAGGCGGAGATGGGCATCTGCATGTCACGCATGACCGTCGAGGACCTGGTGGCGCGCGGCCTGGACCGGCGCAAGCTGTGCTTTATCACGGCCGGCCACGACGGGGCGATCAAGCCGCGGCGCATCAAGTTGGGCATCACAAGCCGCGTGCGGCCCGATGGGGCCAAGCGTGAAGACATCCTGCTGGACGTGGCGAGGATGATGAGGCTGGAGGAGTTCCATTTTGAAATCATCGGGCGAGGCTGGGAAAAGGTTATCCCGCAACTCGAGGCAGCCGGGGCCACGGTAACCTATTTCCCCGGGACCGACGATGGCCAGGCGGATTACAGGATCAACATCGAGCGTGTGCCCCACTTCGACTATTATCTTTACCTGGCCTTTGACGACGGCTCGATGGGGTTCTTTGACGCGCTGGCGGCCGGGGTGCCGACCATTGTGACCCCAATAGGCTACCATTTGGATGTCAAGGGCGGGATCACTTTTCCCTTTGGCAACGCTGCCGAGTTGCGAGACGTCTTCCAGAAAATCCTGGGCGAACGGCGCGCGCGGGCGGACAGTGTCGCACGATTGACCTGGGATAACTACGCCCGGGGTCACGCGCTGATATGGAGGGCGCTCCTCGAAGGACGCAGGGACGAGATCCCTGCCCTGCTCCAGGACGGGTCCGTCGTCTCTGCGGGGGCCGCGAAAGCCGATTCCCCATGCCAGCCTCGGTACTCGCTGCGCTGGGCAATGAACAGGAGCGCCTTGTACGCTGATGCCTGCTTGTTGCTGAGGCGCTACCTGGGATTCAAATGCTACGGACTGCTGCTAAACTTAGGGCGGATCGTCAAAGGGCGCAGGCGCAGCAAGCCAACTCAGACGCCCGGTGAACCCAAATGAGCAACGATGCTGAAGCTAAATCCCGTGACTCCCAGGGTCTAGCGGATCAGGAGGCAGGCGAGGGCCGCCGAATAGCCGTGGTAATGAATACATATTACCTCGGCATATCGGTTGCGGTCGTGGAAACCATTCGGGCGCTGGCGAAGGAAGGCTATGAGGTGGATCTATTTATCGGGGAAAGGGCGTACGCCGCGTCGCCTGCGCAGTTCGACTCCGAGAGAATCCACGTCCTGGTGGTGCCCGAGGGCCAGGCCCCTCCCGCCCGGAATCGGCTCGCGGGCCTGCCGGGGAAGCTAAAACTCCTGGGGTTCGCGCTGCAACACTGGTTGCTGCCCGGGCTGGGATTGCACGGGAGCCTTGGCGAGTTTGCCGACGTTTACGGGAAAACGTGGTGGCCATTCGTGCAGGGGATGGGCGATTCCTTCAAGAACCGCCGCTACCAGGCGGTAATCGCCGTAGAGGTAACCGGATTAATCGCGGCCACGCTCGCGGTGGACGAGTGGCAGCCTCGAACCCCGCTGATCTATTATAACATGGAACTCATGCAACATGCCCGGGGCATGCGGCCCGGCATGCACATTCGAAAGCACTTTGAAATCATCTGCGTGCGCAGGTGTATTTTCACAGTCATTGCCGATGAGCATCGTGGGCGGGTCTTTAGCCGGGCCAATGGCATTCCGGAATCGAGGCTCAGGTATCTCCCGGTTTCTACGGAGGGCGATCCGATAGCGAAGAGGGGAACACGCTTTCACGAGCAGTTTCGTCTGCCCCCCCAGACGGTGGTGGTTTTGTATGCCGGGAACATCTACCGCCCATGGGCGTTGGCAGAGGAAATTGTGGAATCGGTCAGACACTGGCCTGAGGGGTGCGTGCTGGTGATGCACAGTTGGTGCGTTGACGGGCCGGCGGAGGCTTGCTTCCGAGGCATCAAGGCGGCGGCGGACCCAGCGCGCGTGTTTTTCTCGACGCAGCCGGTGTCGCCGGAGGAACTGCCGGGGCTGTTGAGTTCAGCGCACGTGGGGCTGGCTTTTTACGCGCCGCTGGACGAAAACTTTACAGAAATTGGCTCCTCGTCGAATAAGCTGGCGCAGTATGCCCGCGCCGGGTTGCCGGTGGTTGGCAGCAATTTCCCCAGCATCGAAAGGGTGCTCAGGCGGTTTGGCTCCGGTATCTGCGTGGAAAAACCACGCGACATCGGGCCGGCGCTCAGGGAGGTCCTGGCGAGGTACCCGGACTTTCAGAGAGGGGCTTTGGACAGTTATCAGCAGCATTATAGGTTTTCATCAAAGTTTGCGCCTATTTTACGTGAGATTGTCCGCGCCGGGCCGTGACTCCCAGGGCGCTTGCCGGTGCATGGGCGCTCCTTGGGCATGGCTCGTTCAGCCCTCTGCCCGGGCCGCGGCGCATCGGTTCGCGCGGGTTTCGTGCCTTTGATATGTGGGTGGAGTCGAGCGGGGCCGGAACCGGGTTTTGCAGGCGCGTTAATAGCACCATGAGGAACGAACCACATCTCCGGGCTTTGGCGGCGGCCGTTGAGAGGGCAAAATTGTACAGCACGGGCGCCAGACTTCTGTTCCACATGGAGGAGGTCTTTGCCGGCGTTTCTCTGCACGGCAAGCGAGTGCTCGATATTGGCGGAGGCTCTGGTCTGTGCAGCTTTTACGCCGCTGCCTGCGGGGCCAGGGCGGTAACTTGCCTGGAGCCGGAGGCGGCTGGGTCGCAAAGGGGCGAGATGAATTCCGCGTTCCGCGAGTTGGCCGCGCTGTTGGACTTCGCCGGCACGGTCGAATTGCTGCCTATTACCTTGCAGCAGCTTGAGTGTGAGCCGGGCGCCTACGAAGTCCTTGTGCTGCATGATTCGATTAACCACCTTGACGAGCAAGCCTGCACGAGGCTCCGCCACGATCCGGAGGCGCGAGAGGTTTACCGAAGGCTTTTTCGGAAGCTGGCGGAGCTCACGACGCCCAAGGGCACGCTCATAGCGGTTGATTGCTCGCGCCACAACTTCTTCCCGGCGCTGGGGATAAGGAATCCTTTTGCCCCTCAGATCGAATGGCAGAAGCACCAATCACCCGCCTTGTGGGCGGGGCTGCTGCTGGATTGCGGGTTTAGGAACCATCGAGTCCGTTGGAGCAGCGTCAATCGTTTTGGAAAAACCGGGAGGGTGTTGCTGGGCAACAGAATAGCAGCTTTCTTCTTGTTCGGCCGTTTTTGCCTGAAAATGGAGGCCAGTTAGCTGGTCTGGTGCGTTGGCAGTGATGTAGCGGCCTCTCCTTCCCTCGGTTGTGAAGCCGGACACGAACAGGATAAACATAGTGTTCTGGACTGATACGCTGCGCTGCGGCGGCAGGGAGCGCCAGTTCAGCGAGCTCGTGAGCGGACTCGTCCGGACCGGGCGCGCGGAGAAGGAAAACCTGGCCGTGATCTCGATGGACCATGCTGGACATTTTGACGAAGCGATCCAGGAGGCGGGCGTACGCATCGTCAGGGTCTTGCGCAAGTGCCGTTGGGACCCGTTTCTGCCAGTACGCGCGCGCAAGGTTTTGAAGGAGCTCCAACCAGACGTGGTCTTCAGCATCAGCGAGATGGCGAGCTTCTACGCCCTGGTCACGCCCAAGCGACGCGGTGTGCGGGTGATTGACGGGAGTATCCGGAATGCCTTTCCAGTGCGCGGCCTGAAAGAGCGCGCTCTCAACTGGTTTAACTTCAGGGCGGCGGACCTGGTGGTCGCCAATTCCAAAGCCGGGCTGCGCGCGAAAAATGCCCCGCCGGCTAAGAGCGCTGTGCTCTACAACGGATTCGACTTCAACAGGCTCAAAGACCTTTCCAGCCCGGGAGCGGTTAAGCAACAACTGGGGATTAGAGCTTCGCGCGTAGTCGGCATGGTGGGCTCGTTTTCCGACACCAAGGACTGGGATTCCTTCCTCATGGCGGCCCAGATTTTACACCGGACCGACCCCGACGTGTGCTTCGTGTGCGCTGGCGGGGGCGAGCACCTCCAGGCCTACAGAGGGCGCTTCGGGACGCAGGAGCATCTGCGCTTCACGGGCTGCCGCAAGGATGTCGAGAGCTTGATTGGCGCCTTCGATATCGGCGTGCTCTGCGCCAACGCGGAAGAAGGCACGCCGAACGCGGTAATGGAGTACATGGCCTCAGGAGTGCCCGCAATCGTGGCGGCAAGGGGGGCCGTGGGAGAACTCGTGGACGACGGATTCACCGGTTTTATTATCCGGCCTCGCGACCCCCAGGCGGTGGCGCAAAAGATTGCTTGCCTGCTTGCTGACCCGGGGGCGGCCAAGGCGATGGGGTTGCGCGGCCAGCACCGAATTCGAGAACGATTTTCGATGGAGAAGGCACTGGACACCCTTATGCATATCTGCGCTTCCGTTCACGACGGGGCTGGGGTGGACCGGTGCCGACCGTGCTGCCCTCGATTGGGCGATTGAGAAAGGAATCCCGCACGGTGGCTGGTTTCAGGGGCAATTCTGAAAGTCTCGCCCCTTCACCTCCAACGACCCTAATAGGCCCCCCTTTATCACAGCGACAAGGTTCACCTTGAGCTTGACGACAAAAAAACGCGCCCAGCGAGGGAAATCCGGCCGGGCGCAGACGCTTCAGGTGAGAGGCTTGGGCTTAATGCCGTAGCCGATGATTCACACCACAGAGACCCAGGAGGGCCAGGATGCCCAGCAACCCAACCCCGCCTTCGGGCACTGCGGGTGGATCACCGGGTGGATCACCCGGTGGATCCTCAACCACAACTCCGGGTTGATCCGCAACTACAACATTGTCGAAAAATGCCGACCGCGCGGAGCCCGAAGTCCCACTATAGATCTCGGCATCAATGCTGCCGCAACGCGGCACAGGCACCTCATAATGACGCCATGTACCGTCGTAGATGAGGGCTTGTTCAAGACCGGGATAGCCGCTCTGGCCGGCCAGCCAGACCCCGTCGACCGCAATGAAACCGCCGAAACCCATGTAGTCGAAGCTAAGATACGACCCGGCAGGCACACAGGCGTGGCTCCAAATGTCACCACCAAACGTGGGGTTGTCGAAGGTCAAGACCTGGCCGTGTCCGGCTTGTGGAACCAGGACTGCTGAGCCGACCGCGTGCACGGGATACCACTGGCTCAGGCCCGATCCGAAGTTGTCACTGAAATAGATCGTTGCCGCGTTTAGCGGTGCATAGGCCCAGGCCATCGCGCCGAGGGCTAGGAGCATAACCGTGAGTTTTCGATTTCTTTTCATTTCTATGTTATGGGGCGACAGGCACCTTGTTTCGCTGCCCGACGAGGCAGCAAACCGTGTGCCAGGCCGGGCTGGTGTCTGTAAGTTGCTGATTACCAAGAACTAAGGAAAACGCATATGACTCATCCAAAAAGCGAAAAACTGTTAATGATTCCGACGGATTCCGGCCGACGAATGGGGTTTTTGAATTAGGTCTGTCGCCTAAGTACCTGCTAAGGAGTAGGTTACGTCAGCTTCCCGGTTGACTGATGGCCCCTGTTCCACAGGTGTAATATTTCCCGACGCTTTACAAATCTCGATTCCGAGCAATAACCTGAATGGCGTCACTTCTGATTGGACCATGGGACTTCAGCAAGCCGCTCTACGGCGCTGGATGTTCCGTCATCGCCGATTCGGCGATTCGGAACCTGGGTACCAGGCTAAAGCTGGTGGGCACCACGTCCGATGGGGGAATTGGGCGTTGGACGAAGCTCATGCGGGATGGGTTGGAGTTCGATTTTCTGCCCGTGACCCATGCTGAGCGGGTTGCCAGGCCTCGATTGCTATCGTCTAGTGTCGAGTTCACGATCGCCCTGGCGAAGCAATTGCCTGCGGTCAGAGAAGCAGAGGTGCGGGCAGTTCTGACTCGAACATACAGCGTGCTGTGGCTGCTCACCTGCTTCAGCCGGGGCTGGGATGTCTGCTTCTATTTCCCTGGACTGGCGAACCCGCTGGTTGTGAGCAAGCACCCGCGTTTGGGCAGGCTGCTGGCGGGGCTCTACGACCGGATACACGCGCGTGCGATCGGCCGGGCCACGATAGCCTTTGCGCCCGCTTCACGCGCCATCGTGGAACAATACAATGGCAGGCTCAGGCGCCTTGGCGTGAACAAACAGGTGCGCTACCTCCCGACCGCCGTGGACCTGGAGACGTTCTGTCCGCGGCCCATGGACCAGTGCCGGAGCCAGTTGGGCTTGCCTGGAAACGCACTGGTTTTCACCTTTGTCGGCCGGCTGGCGGCGGTGAAAGGGATTCCGCTGTTGCTGGGAGCTTTGAGGTGCGTCCATGACCAGGAGCCGAGCGCGCTCCTGGTGCTCGTTGGGGACGGTGAGCAATACGAAGAGTTGCAGCGGCTCGCAGGCGATAAGGGCTTGGGGGAGCGAGTGCGGTTTCTGGGGCGGTGCCCGCCCTCGCGCGTGGCGCTGGCCATCGGCAGCGCGAACGCCTGTGTGGTCGGTTCCTTCCAGGAGGGCTTTTCGGTTGCCATGGTCGAGGAGCTCGCCTGCGGGCGGCCGATCGTGAGCACTTCGGTAAGCGGCGCCGACGAGATGATCATCGAGGGACAGAACGGATATGTTGTCAAATCTCGAGACCCTGCTGAGTTTGCGGGCCGAATGCTCGCGGCGGCCAGGTTGCCTGAGGCGGGCCGAGTTTCACGCGGGCTGGCAGAAACACGCTATTCGGAGCGGAAGCTGTGGCAGCAAATCGCGGCTGAATGGCCGCCGCTGCAGTGAGCTTTGACGCCTCAGCCTCCGCTATTATGGAAGCCGTGGAAACAAATCTCCGCCCCGGGCGCTCGAGGGCGGCGTATGGCCCGGGGCCTTGGCAAATCGGGGGCGGACCTGGATGTACTTCTGTTCGCGGTGTCCGTGGGTCTAGCGCGCTGGCTTCGTGCGCATGCCTGGCAGTGTGGAGCGGTGGGTCGCCGGCAGTACAACACATATGTTATGGCGTGCCTACTCATTGAACCATCGGACTTCAGCAAGCCGCTCTACGGCGCCGGATGTTCCGCCATCGCCGACTCCGCGATCCGGAACCTGGGCACAAACCTCAAGCTGGTGGGCGTCACGTCCGATGGGGGAATTGGGCGTTGGACGAAGCTCATGCGGGATGGGTTGGAGTTCGATTTTCTTCCCGTGATCCATGCTGAGCGCGTTGCCGCGCCTCGATTCCTATCGTCCACGGTCGAGTTCACTATCGCCTTCGCGAAGCACTTGCCCGCGCTCAGAGAAGCAGAGGTGCGGGCGGTTCTGACCCAAGCGTACACCGTGCTGTGGCTGCTCACCTACTTCAGCCGGGGCTGGGATATCTGCTTCTACTATCCTGGACTGGCGAACCCGCTGGTTGTGGGCAGGTACCCGCGTTTGGGCAGGCTGCTGGAGGGGCTCTACGACCGGATACACGCGCGTGCGATCGGCCGGGCCACCATCGCCTTTGCGCCCGCTTCACGCGCCATCGTGGAACAATACAATGGCAGGCTGAGGCGCCTTGGCGTGAACAAACAGGTGCGCTACCTCCCGACCGCCGTGGACCTGGAGACGTTCTGTCCGCGGCCCATGGACCAGTGCCGGAGCCAGTTGGGCTTGCCTGCAAACGCACTGGTTTTCACCTTTGTCGGCCGGCTGGCGGCGGTGAAAGGGATTCCGCTGTTGCTGGAAGCTTTGAGGTGTGTCCATGACCAGGAGGCGAGCGCGCTCCTGGTGCTCGTTGGGGACGGTGAGCAATGCGAAGAGTTGCAGCGGCTCGCAGGCGATAAGGGCTTGGGGGAGCGAGTGCGGTTTCTGGGGCGGTGCCCGCCCTCGCGCGTAGCGCTGGCAATCGGCAGCGCCAACGCATGTGTGGTCGGTTCGTTCCAGGAGGGCTTTTCGGTTGCCATGGTCGAGGAGCTCGCCTGCGGGCGGCCGATCGTGAGCACCCCGGTAAGCGGCGCCGACGAGATGATCATCGAGGGACAGAACGGATATGTTGTCAAATCTCGAGACCCTGCTGAGTTTGCGCGCCGAATGCTCGCGGCGGCCAGGTTGCCTGAGGCGGGCCGAGTTTCACGCGGACTGGCAGAAACACGCTATTCGGAGCGGAAGCTGTGGCAGCAGATTGCGGCTGAATGGCCGCCGCTGCACTGAGCTCTGACGCTTCACGTTCCGCCATTATGGAAGCCCTGGAAACAAATCTCCGCCCCGGGCGCTCGAGGGCGGCGTAAGCCCTGCGCGCCTTGGCAAATCGGGGACGGACCTGGATGTACTTCTGTTCGCGGTGTCCGTGGGTCCAGCGCGCTGGCTTCGTGCGCATACCCTGGAGGGTGGAGCGGTGGGTCGCCGCACAGGGAATAGCGTTTCCGTGCTCGAGGCCTTCGCCCGGGGCGCCGCGCTAAGCGGAAAGCAGGTGAACTGCGAACAGATAGGCGAAAACCGCGCCGGCGACCACATCTGTTGCACCGGCGACGTGTGCAAGATCAAAGCACACTATCCGAGCTGGGGCATTACCGGGAGCCCGGACCATCGAGCGGCTCAGAATGGCGGTCGGGGCGGCGTCCGTGAAGAAGAGGGCAGCCGATAGTGGGTCGGAGAAATGATATGTGCAAATACCGTGTAGCGGTCGAGCGAGTGAGCGGAGATTTGGACGAGGCGGTCCATTGCGCCCTGGCTGGAGCAGGGATACTGGAGATGTTGAAGGCCTGTCAGCGGGTGGCGATCAAGCCGAACTTCACATATCCATTTTATAAGCGAGGAGTTACGACGAGTCCGGAGGTGATTCGCGCACTGGTCAAGGTCCTGCGGGACTTCACGGCCGGTATTGCGGTTGTCGAAACCGATGGCGGGTATGGGGCCTGGAAGGTAAGCGAGGCCTTCGCGGGACACGGCATTAATGAACTGGTTCGCGACTTCGGGGTGCGGGCCATTAATTTGTGCGAGGAGCCAAGGGAGACAATCCAATTCCGGTCCCGGGGACGAAACTACGAACTTCCACTACCCAGGAGGCTGCTCCATGAAACCGATCTTTTGATCACGATGCCTGTTCCGAAGATTCACTGCATGACGGGGCTGACGCTCGCGTACAAGAACCAGTGGGGCTGTATCCCTGACATCATGCGCCTGCGGCGTCATTACATTTTCAATGACGCGATTGTCGCCATCAACCAGGCCCTGAAACCGGTGGTGGTCGCAGACGGAACTTACTTTCTAGACGAGAACGGCCCGCTGGACGGCACCCCGGTACAGATGGACCTGATCATCGCGGCGACCAGCGCCGGGGCGTTCGATCGCTACGTGTCGGAACTAATGGGATATTCCTGGAAGAAGGTGCCCCACTTGCGGCGGGCCGCTGCCTTGGGCGACATGCCTCAGAGATTGGAAGACATCCATTCTAATATCGCGCCAAGCGAGGCTCGGAGGCACACGTTTCAACTGAAGCGCACCCTGCGCAACTATATTGCTTTGAGCGGATTCAAGAGCCGTTTCATTACTTGGCTGGGATACGAGTCGTGGTTCGGGCGGGTGGTTTTGCACGGTATCCTTTATGCAGTCGCCGGCAAGAGCGTGAAACCATACCCTGGGTGTGACAAGTGACCAGGAAACTTTTGAATTCCCGGTGCCGTGAACCAACTTAAGGTATTAACGATTGTGGGAACAAGACCCGAGGCGATCAAACTGGCCCCGGTCATTCTCGATCTCAAGCGCCGCGCCACGAGTTGCTCGGCACGCGTGTGTGCGACCGGCCAGCACCGGGAGATGCTGGATCAGGTTCTCCCCGTGTTTGGGATCGCGCCCGAGTACGATCTGGATCTGATGTCGCCGGGCCAGACTCTGGCACGGATCACTGCCCTGGCGATCGAGGGGCTAAACCAGGTCATTGCGCAGGACCGGCCCGATGTGGTCCTGGTGCAGGGGGACACAACCAGCGCTTTCTGCGGCGCTTTGGCGGCCTATTACCAAAAGAGAAAAGTGGGCCATGTCGAGGCGGGGCTGCGAACTGGCGACAAATTCGCCCCGTATCCGGAAGAAATCAACCGGCGTTTGGTTTGTCCGCTGACGGACTACCGTTTTGCGCCCACAGAGGGCGCGAAGGCGGCGCTGTTGGCGGAGGGGGTGCCTGCTTCGAGCATCTTTGTCACGGGTAACACGGTAATCGATGCCCTCATCCGGGTGAGAGAACGCGTGAGCCGAGAGCGTCCGGTCCTGCCAGAGGGCCTCGCCGAGGCAGTGGAGGGCGGCAAGATGGTGCTGGTGACCGGCCACCGGCGGGAGAGTTTCGGGGAAGGCTTCGAGAACATCTGCAAGGCCATTCGGCAGGTTGCCGACTGTTCGCCGGACGTCCTGTTCGTTTATCCGGTCCATCTCAATTCCAACGTCCAAGAGCCAGTCAGACGGATTTTGGGAGGCCATAAGCGCATTCTCCTGATCGAGCCGCTGCCCTACGTCCCCTTTGTGTGGCTGATGGATCGCGCCACCGTCGTGCTGACCGATTCCGGAGGAGTTCAGGAGGAAGCTCCGTCTCTGGGCAAGCCGGTGCTCGTGATGCGAGAAACGACCGAGCGCCCGGAGGGCATCGCTCCCGGCAACGCTCGGCTGGTAGGGACAAACAAGGACAGGATCGTCGAACATCTGTTGAACCTCCTGACGAAACCGAAGGAAAGAGCGGCGATGGCTGCGGTGCCAAACCCTTACGGCGACGGCCACGCGGCGGAACGGATCGTGGATATCCTTTTAGGCACTTGACAGCGAATCAATCAACTCGCACCATCCCAGAACTAGAGATTATTTATGACAAAGATTCTTATCACCGGGGGCAGAGGTTTTATCGGCACCAACCTGACCAACGAATTACGCTCGCGAGGCCACGAGGTTTGGACGTGTGACGTACTGCAGGGCGATGACCCCCAGCACATCAAAGCTGATACCGGAGTGTATCAGCAGGTCGAGGCCATTTTCCGCAGGCTGAAAGTCGATTTTGTTTACCATTTGGCGGCCGAATACGGGCGCTGGAATGGCGAAGATCATTACGAGAACCTTTGGCGCACGAATGTCATCGGGACGAAGAACATGCTGCGGCTGCAGGAACAGCACCGGTTCAAAATGATCTTTTTCTCGAGTTCCGAGGTTTACGGCGACTACGACGGACTGATGAGCGAAGACGTGATGGAGAAAGTGCCGCTGAAGCAAATGAATGACTACGCCATATCGAAATGGGCTGGCGAGTTGCAGTGCCTTAACCATGCGGCGATGTTTGGAGTCGAGGTGGTGCGCGTGCGACCGACCGGATGCTACGGTCCCCATGAATACTACAGCCGCTATCGTGGGGTGATCCCGATCTTGGTCTATAGCGCGCTCCACGGCAGGAAATTTACCGTGCATCGCGGCCACAAGCGGATCTTCGACTACGTTGAAGATAGCTGCCGGACCTTCGCCAATATCGTGGACAACTTCATTGCTGGTGAGGTCTATAATATCGGCGGTCGGGAAGACTGGGTTGTGAGCATCGAGGAACTGGCTGAGGTTGTATTGAAGGCCACGGGCGCGAGCCGCAGCCTTGCTGAGTACAAAGGAGAGGAAGGTTTCACTACCCGCGTGAAGGTCGTTGATTTTTCGAAGAGCCGCCGCGATTTGAAGCACGATCCCAGGATTGACATCCACGAGGGCGTCCCCCGGTATGTGACTTGGGCCCGGGAGGTTTACAAGGTGTAGCCTGGAAAGAGTTTCCGGCCAGGCAGAGGCGTTCCCAAGAAAAGCAATTCAAAGTTATGGACGCATACAAAACTCACATCAAAGACAAAGTTGTTCTCATCACCGGCGGCGCCGGAGCCATCGGCTCGAATCTTACCCGCGCGCTCGCTGAACTGGACGCCCGGACGGTCATCATATTTGACGACATGTCGGCAGCCTACGAGTGGAACATTCCTTCTCTGCCCAACGTTTTGGTGGCCAAAGGATCGGTCACCGACGATGTGGCCTTGAAGCGAGTTTTCGCCCTGAAGCCCGACATCGTGTTCCACCTGGCGGCCTTCTTTGCAAATCAGAACTCAGTGGACTCCCCGCAATGCGACTTGATGACCAACGGGTTGGGGACCTTGCTGGTGTACCAGTACGCCCAAATGTGCCGGACCGGCCGGATTATATACGCCTCGTCCAGTGGCATTTACGGGCATGCCGCGCCTCTGCCGCTGAAAGAGGATTTCATGTCCATGCATCTGACGACACCTTACCAAATTACCAAGATGCTGGGTGAGTTGTACGCGAACTTCTTTCACCACCACTACGGGTTGCCGGTTGTCAAAACCCGGTTCTTCAATTCCTATGGTCCGGGGGAGGTCCCCGGGCAATATCGGAACGTGATACCGAATTTCATTTTCAGGGCTATGTCGGGCCTGCCTCTGCCATTGACCGGAAGCGGAGAGGAGACGCGTGATTTCACGTTCGTAATGGATATCGCGGACGCGTTGTTGCGGGCGAGCTACTTCGATGGAGCCGTGGGCCAGGAGATGAATATCGCTTCAGGCATGGAGGTGAAAATCCTGGAAATGGCCGAACGGATCAATGAGTTGACCGGCAATAAGGCCGGCATTGTTCGCGCTGAGCGCAGGGCCTGGGACACCAAAAAGAGGCTCCTGGCCAGCATCGAGCGGGCTAAGGAGCTGCTAGGCTACCAGCCCAAAATGAGCTTCGACGATGGACTTAGGGCGACGGTGGAATGGTTTCGCGTGCATTGGGAAGAAATCCGTCGGGACGCCCAGTTTCCGCCGGGGATGTCCGCCGCCGCGCGCGGGATCGTAGCCAAGAAGTAGCACCCCAAGCGGAACTCAGGATGTTGTTTATCGTCTCTGAAGTCTATTATCCCGAAGAGGCAGGGACGGCGCACTATATGACCGGCATCGCCGACGGGCTGGCGAAGGGCGCCGCTGTTCGGGTTATTTGCGCCAAGCCCAAATACGACCGGCGATGGGAGGGTCTTCCCACGAAAGAAAACCACAATGGTGTGCAGATTCACAGGTGCTGGGCCACAACATTTGACAAAAATCACTTGGGTGGCCGCATTGCAAATGTCTATACCGCCTCTTTCTCCATATTCTTCGCTATCCTGCGCATGGTGCGGAAAGGCGATAAGGTTCTAGTGGTCACAAGCCCTCCGCTGCTGCCTTTTGTGGTAGCCGTCGCCTGCTGTCTTCGTGGCGCCAAATGGATCTTGCGCATTGATGACGTTTACCCGGAGGCCATGATACATGCGGGAATCCTTCGCCCCGGAGGCATAGCGGCTCGGTTCATCGATTGGATGAATCGCACTCTCTATAGGCGCACCGAGAAAATCATCGTGATCGGCCGAGACATGAAGCGCCTGGTGGAAAAGAAGCTTGGCGGTCGCAATGGGCCGATCCTGCTAATCCCGAACTGGGCAGATGTGGACTCCGTCGTGCCGTGCGAGCGTTGCGAGAACAGACTCCTTCGCGAATTGGGTCTCGAACGCAAGTTCGTCGTCGGCTACGCCGGCAACATTGGACGCGTGCAGGGCGTGGAGGCTCTATTCGCGACAGCGCTTAGGATGAAGGAACTCGATGATGTTCAATTCCTGTTCGTCGGGTCCGGGCAAAAAACCGCTTGGCTCAAGCAGGCCATTGCCGGCGCGCAGTTGAAGAACATCACGCTCGTCGGACAACGCCCTCGCTCCGAGCAGTCCGATTTCCTGAACAGTTGTGACATCGCCGTCGTGCCTTTGGTGCGCGGCATGGGGGGCGCGGGTGTGCCCAGCCGGTTGTATAATGTCATGGCCGCCGGAAAACCTGTCATCGCCTCAGTGGATCACGACTCCGAGACGGCCCTGGTTGTGCGCGAGCAGGACATCGGCTGGGTGGTCGCCCCTGAGGAACCCGCTGAAATGGCCAGGGCCATCATCGAGGCCAGGTCGGCACCCGATCGCTTGGCCGAAATGGGCCGGCGCGCTCGAAAGGTTGCCGAGGACAAATACTCACGCCCCCGCATCCTCGCCCAGTACCAGCACCTCCTGCTCAGTCAGCGCCCGGAATGAAATCCTCGTCACCGGCGGCAGTCGGTATGATTTTACTGGCAGTCCTGGTGCATCGGACGCTTCCGCTGGTTCGCACACCGGCGCTTTGGATCGCAATATCGAATGTGTTCCTATGAGAGTAGTCAGCGTAGTCGGAGCGCGCCCGAACTTCATCAAGATTGCTCCGCTCATGGATGCATTCCGGGCCGAGCCCGAAATCGAACCCCTGCTGGTCCACACTGGCCAGCATTATGACGAAAAGATGAGCGACCTCTTCTTTCGCCAGCTCGGGATTCCGGAACCCGACGTCAATCTGGGGGTGGGTAGCGGTTCGCACGCCGTCCAGACGGCCTCCATCATGCAGGCCTTTGAGCCGGTCCTCCAGCAGCACAGCCCTGACGCCGTCCTGGTCGTTGGCGACGTCAACAGTGCCATTGCCTGCGGCCTGGTGGCCGTAAAGCTCGGGATCAAATTGTTCCATGTGGAAGCCGGGCTGAGGAGTTTCGATCGGACCATGCCGGAAGAAATCAACCGCATCTTGACTGACGCCATTAGTGACCTGTTATTCTGCTCCGAAAAAAGCGGGGTGGATAACCTCCGTAAAGAGGGAATACCTGAGGAAAAAATTCACCTTGTCGGCAATGTAATGATAGACACGCTGCTCCGACATCGGGAGCGGGCGGAACAATCTCGCGTGCTGCGCGACCTTGGTCTGGCAGACAAGCAATACGGAGTGGTTACGCTGCATCGGCCCTCCAATGTTGACAATCACGCAGTTCTTCAGGGGATTTTCACCGCCTTGTTGCGGGTCAGTCGGGATCTACCTATCGTGTTCCCTATCCATCCCCGGACACGGGAGCGCTTGGTGGCTTCCGGAATCCAAACCAACGGCACCCTCATCCGTCTAATCGATCCTCTCGGCTATCTTGACTTCCTGAAGCTTACGTCCTCTGCGAGCGTTGTGCTCACCGACTCAGGCGGGGTTCAGGAAGAAACGACTATCCTGGGAGTACCCTGCCTCACTCTGCGTGAGAATACGGAGCGCCCCGTTACCGTGGAAATGGGCACCAACCAACTGGTCGGCGTTGAGCCCGGAAACATCCTTGAAGCCTACCGGCGATTGCAGACCCGCCCCAGGTCTTCGTCGGAAGCGCCTCCGCTCTGGGACGGTTGCGCCGCTGGACGAATCGTAAGGATCATTAAGGATTCTCGCTAAGGCGGTGTCCAGCAGACTGGTTGAAACGGAAAAAAGGAAGGGCGTCCCAAGGCGGCCTTTCGTGTTTTATACATAATCTCGTAACTATTTGCGCATCCTCCTCGGAAGCCGGACGGTCGCTGCGCCTCCGCCCGATGGCGGCAAGCCAAACGTGGCGAACCCGCCCAGCGGCAGCCAATGAGGTCTCCTTTTCCTCTATTCTTTTTGTGCTGAAACGACTTGTGGTAACCGGGTCTTCCGGCCTGATTGGTTCCGAAGTGGTGGACTACTTTTGCCGGCTTGGCTGGGAGGTCGATGGCATTGACAACAACATGCGGGCTGATTTCTTCGGCCCGCAGGGGGACACTCGCTGGAACCAGCGGCGGCTGCTGGCCATCCACAGGAATTTCCGCCACCACGAGGCCGACATTCGGGACCGTGCCGCGGTGACCGCACTCCTCGCCAGCCTGGCCCCTGCAATGGTGGTCCATGCGGCCGCCCAGCCCAGCCACGACCTGGCTGGCTGGCGGCCCTTTGACGACTTCGATGTCAACGCGGGCGGCACGCTCAACCTGCTCGAGGCCACCCGCCGCCACGCCCCGGAAGCCGTATTCGTCCATCTGAGCACGAACAAGGTCTACGGCGACCGGCCCAACAGCGTCAAACTCAGAGAATTGGCGACGCGGTGGGATTACGACGACCCGGCGTTCGAGCATGGCATCGGGGAGGAGTTCCCGATTGACCGAAGCCTGCACAGCCTCTTTGGCGCCTCGAAGTTGGCCGCTGATGTCCTGGTGCAGGAGTACGGCCGCTATTTTGGCATGAAGACCTGCTGCTTGCGCGGCGGTTGTCTGACGGGACCCAACCACAGCGGGGTGGAGTTGCACGGTTTCTTAAGCTACCTCGTGAAATGTAACGTCGAGGGGCGCCCGTACAAGGTGTACGGATACAAGGGCAAGCAGGTTCGCGACAACATTCACGCCTACGACGTCGCGCGCTTCATCCAGGCCTTCGCGGAGAATCCGCGCCCCGGCGAGGTCTATAATATCGGCGGGGGCCGGGCCAATAGTGTTTCGGTTCTCGAGGCCTTTGCCCGGGCCGCCGCGCTGAGCGGAAAGAAGATGAACTACGAATACATAGACAAAAACCGCGCGGGCGACCACATCTGTTACATCAGCGACTTGCGCAAGATCAAAGCACACTATCCGAGTTGGGGCATTACCAAGAGCCTGGACGACATCTTCGCCGAGATTGTCCAGAGCGCCGCCCAGCGTGCCTGATGACTCGCTTGACTCATCAAAACTCGGGAGTCTTCTCGCTGCTGGCGCACTCTGGCCTGCGCTGCCTGCTAATGTTCCTGCCCATCCTCTTCATGGCCTGGCCCCTCCGGGCCGCTAACCTCTTAGTGGCGACCAACGGCAACGACGCCTGGACGGGCCTGGCGGCCGGGTAGGCCTTCGACGGCCCCGCGGCTCTGAGCGGGCGAAAGTTCCCAGTCACCTCCAAGTCCGCATAAAAAAGCACCGCGCGGTGCCGTAAAAACGCCCGGTGCACTTGCCGCGGCAGGCGAAAAGCCTGCCGTTTTTTTGTGCCCGTTGCCTGCCAGAGAGGCCGCCGTTCTTCCCCATCGCCGGCCCTCTGTTGGCAGCGAAAACTCCCTGCCTGGGCAACCCCCTATGCCCTTCTTGTCAGGTTCGCCATGATGGCGCACAGGACCAGCACCAGGAACACAATCGAGTAAATCTGGAAGGGGAAATCCCACCGCGCCTGCACCAGGCAGCCCGCCAGCGACAGCCACATCAAGAGCATGAACCGCCGCCCGCCATGGATTCCCCCCCGCCCAAACCAGCGCCGCACCACCGTCAACAACGCCAGGCCAATCAGAATACTGCCAACCCAACCGAACGTAATCCGCGTCTCCAGCCAGTCATTGTGGAGTTGCTCGTAATACACCTCGTCCGGCGACCTGCGGTAGAACCAATACACCGTTCCAAAAGTCCCGGGGCCGGTCCCAAAAACCGGGTAATCCGCCGCCATGGGTCGCGCGCTTTCATACATCTCCTCGCGAAGTCCGTAGTCCTCGCGCATCTGGGCCAACCGCGGTTTCAGGGCCTTCCAGCCTAGGGCAAAACCCAGGCCCAGTGCCACGACGGCAAACGAGAGCAGCGCGAGCGTTGCCCGCTGGCCGTGCCTTTTGCCCTTGCGCCGGCCATCCAGCCACTCAATCGTCAGCAGGCCCAGCAGGGCGAGCACCACCAGGCCCACGGCCACCATGGCGCCGGCCCGACTCGTCGAGATTATGGGACAGGCCGCCATAATCAGGGCGCAGACCAAGACCCAGTGATGCCCCGCTCGCCGAAATCCACTGCCCCTGTTCAGCGTCCACCAGAACCCGACGCAAACCGGCCAAAGCAGATTGAAGTACTGTGCCGCATTCGATCGGTAGGCATACGGACCAAACTGCGCTTGAGCCGTCATGTGCTCACGCGGTCTGACCATGAAGAGCAACAAGCCCGAGCCCTCCAGCCGCTGCACAATGCCTTCCAGCCCCAGCAAACCCCCGTTAATTGCCAGCACCCACAACAAACGGCGCAAACGCGCCGGGAACAAAGGGCCCGACCCGGAACCGGACCGGTGCCGGCCCGAACTTTGGCCTTCCCCCAGTTGCTCGCTGGCGGTTTTGCCTGGCAGCCAATCCAGGATTGTCCAAAACGAACAGGCCAGGGCCAGGTATTTCCAAAACGCGGGCCAACTTCGGCTGCTGTCCATGCTGTGCGGCAGCCAGGCAATATAATTGGCCCGGTAGGCAAACCCCAGCGTCTCGGGCTCGATGCTGGCCCGCGCGTTCCAGGCGCTCAGCCAGCAATAAGCCACAATCGCCACGCTCAAGGCGGCCAACACCGTAATCGGATTCAGCCAGGACGAACCGCTCTCTCCTGAATGTCCATGGGCCGCGTCCCTCCGCTCCCAGTCCCACCGCAGCGGCCGATACCCCTTGAGCCACCGGATGCCAAGCTTCACCGCCAACAGTCCCCCCAGAGTATAGCCCCCGGCGTTCATCGTGCGCATCGACCACTCTTCCGTCGTGCCGAAAGCCCAGGGGCTGAAAATCACCATCACGTAAATCAGCACTTCCGTCAGGCTCTCGCAGAGGTAGTAAAGCTGCACGTCACGGACCCGCAACGGCAGCACGCCCCGCCAACCGCCCGCCGCAGCCCCCGCTTGAAGCCCTTCGCCTCCCCTGCCCACCCGAACTCCCGATTCTGCTGGCCTTCCCATGCGCGGCAATTGAAATTTAGCCCCGGCAATTCCACAAGTTAAAAAACCTGGAGTGATTTTGCCCCCGGGGGCAACGCACCCCGCAACCGCCTTTCACTTCTCTGGGCTGTAATCCAACAAGGCCTGAAGCTCCTCGGGATGCGTCTGCCAGAAGCCAACCAGCTTCGTGAACACCCGCAGCGTATCGGGCCGCAGAGCGTGCTCGATGGCTTCGACTTCCTGGTCCACCGTCCCTGCACTCAACCCCAGGAGCTGGAGCAGCGCCGCCAGCGTCTCATGCCGGACCTTGATATGATTGGCCACCGCCCGCCCCTCCCGTGTCAGGGTCAGGCCGCGGTACTTTTCGTAATTGAGAAAGCCCCGCCGCGCCAGCCGGCGGACCATGTTGGAAACGGCCGACCGGCTTAGAGCGAGGGCCGCGGCAATATCGCTCACGCGCGCAAAGCCCTTTTGGTCCACTAGTTCCTGGATTCGCTCCAAGTGGTCTTCCGTGGACTCAGACCGGTGCTGGACCGCCGCCCCGGGCTTGCGTCTTGCTTGCCGTGGCCTCTTCCCAACGGCCGGCGCCAGGCGCGCCGGCCTCGGGCGTCCGCCCGCCGCCGGCGAGCCAACGAATGTATTCCTCATAAAACACTCTATTTGACATAATACATATTCCATTGTAGAAAACAGGGCAAGGGCAAAGAGAAAAACTTTCTCAACCCCAGGCGCCCCGCGCCAAACTGATGAATAAACCGTTGCCAGGCCCAGGCGCGGACCTTCCGGCCCGCGGCCTCGACCGTGCGGAGGCCGCTGCCTCGCCCCCTGGCGCCGTGTCGCTCGAAGGCGTGCACGGCACCGTGGCCGTGCCGCGCAAGGGGGCTGGCTTTTTGCGCCATTGGCGGGCCTTTGCGGGGCCGGCCGTGCTGGTCAGCGTCGGCTACATGGACCCGGGCAACTGGGGCACCGACCTGGCGGGCGGCGCCCAGTTCAAGTACGGCCTGCTGTGGGTGGTCGCCCTCGCCAGTTGCATGGCCCTCATTCTCCAGGTCATCGCCGCCCGGTTGGGCGTGGCCACCGGCAAAGACCTGGCCCAGTGTTGTCGCGACTGGTACCCCAAATGGACCCGCTGGCCCAACTGGATTTCCATGGAACTGGCCATCGGCGCCACCGACCTCGCCGAATCGCTCGGCAGCGCGGTGGCGCTGAACCTGTTGTTTCATATCCCGATGCCGTGGGCGATTATCATTACGGCCTTCGACGTGCTCCTGCTGCTCGCCTTGCAGGGGTTGGGCATGCGGACGATCGAGGCGGTGGTCGCCCTCTTTGTGGCCACCATCGGCCTGTGCTACGGCATCGAGATTTTCGTCCTGCCGCAGGTCCATCCCAATTTCCTTGAGCTGGGCCAGGCCCTGCTGCAACCCAACCTCCGCCAAACGGGCATGACGGTTGTGGCCATTGGCATCATCGGCGCCACCGTCATGCCGCACAACCTCTACCTCCACTCCGCCCTCGTGCAGACGCGCAAACTCACGCGTGACCAGGAAGGCATCCGCAACGCCATCCGTTTCAACGCGCTCGACTCCACCGTCGCGCTGAGCATTGCCTTCCTGGTTAATGCCGCCATCCTCGTCCTGGCCGCCATGGTCTTCTACGGCAAGACCAGCGTCACCGTGGCCCATGGCCAAGTCGTAACCTTCAGCCCGGAGAGCGACTGGATCCGCATCGCCTACCTGACCCTGGCACCCTTGGTGGGCACCGCCGCTGCCAGCACCCTCTTTGCCGTGGCCCTGCTGGCCAGCGGCCAAAGCAGCACCATCACCGGCACCCTCGCCGGCCAGGTCGTGATGGAAGGTTTCCTGCACTGGCGCCTCCGCCCCTGGATTCGCCGGATGATCTCCCGCACCCTGGCCGTCGTGCCCGCCATCTGGATCATCGGCATTCGCGGCAACGGCAGCGTGACCGATTTGGTCAACCTCAGCCAGGTCCTGCTCTGTTTGGAACTGCCCTTTGCCATGTTCCCCCTCCTGCACTTCACCTCCTCCCGCCGGCGCATGGGCCAGTGGGTCAACGGCTGGTTCCTCCTCATCCTGGGCTGGGCCAGCGCACTATTGATCACCGCCATGGACCTCTATGGTCTGCCGGAATCGTTCCAAACAGCCTGCCGTGTCATCACCGGCCGATAAGCGTCGGTCTGTGATTGGGGCCACACTCCACTGGGAGTTCTGAG
>Ga0187850_10000062_pt1 | contig 132391 bp, 126 predicted proteins | sample June2016WEW_4_15_FD_132436 | JGI IMG/M metagenome (GOLD analysis project Ga0187850, IMG submission 132436) | Peatland microbial communities from SPRUCE experiment site at the Marcell Experimental Forest, Minnesota, USA - June2016WEW_4_150 | ecosystem: Environmental > Terrestrial > Soil >...
GGCCTCACTCTCTTCCTGTCCCGCGGGAAGAGCGTGGCCTCCTTGACGCTCGCCAGCCCCAGGATCTTCTGCGTCAGCCGCTCCATTCCGATTGCAAAGCCCCCATGCGGCGGACAACCGTATTTGAATATCGAGAGATAATCGGAAAGCCCGACCGGATCCAGCCCGAACGCTTTCGCGCTTTCCACGAGCATTTCGTGCTGGTTGATCCGCATGCCCCCTGACGTGACCTCCAGGCCGCGAAAGAGCAGGTCGAATGCGCGTGTCTTGTTGTTCTCCGCCGGGTACGTATAGAAAGGCCGCGACTTGCGCGGATAGCCGTACACGAAGGCCGCCTCAATTCCGGCATTCTTCAAGGCCCATTCGCACAGGGAGCGCTCAGCCTCGGGTGTGATCTCGTAGACCTTTTTCCCCGTCTCCCGGGAGACGATCTCGCGGGCTTCGTCGTGGGAGACCCGCGGGATACCGGCGCACAGCGCGGGATCCGGAACCGCGGCATTCCATGCATCCAGGTCGCGCTGATTCGATTCCCGTATTCCTTCGAAGATAGCGGCGAGGATCCTTTCCTCTAGTGACATGAGCTCCTGCTCGCTCTCGATGAAAGCCATTTCCACGTCCAGGGAAACGAACTCGTTTATGTGCCTCGGCGTGTCGTGCTTTTCGGCCCTGTAGGCGGGACCGATTTCGAATACGCGTTCCATGCCCGAAGCGATCATGACCTGCTTGTAGAGCTGCGGTGACTGGGTCAGGTAGACCTTCGTGTCGAAGTATTCCACCGAGAACAGGCCCGTTCCCCCCTCGGTCCCCGTTCCGATCAACTTGGAAGTCTTTATCTCGCTGAAGCCTTCGCTGCGCAGGTGCTCGGCAAAACAGCGCAGAACGGTGGACTGGATCCTGAAAATCGAAAGGATGGACGGATTGCGCACCGAGATCATCCTGTTGTCCAGAATCGATTCGAGGGACGTCTTGCCCGGGTCCTGGTTCACCGGAAAGGGAAGGTCGACGGCAGCAGCGGAAATGACCTCGAGCGCCCTCACCCGCACCTCGACCCCTCCGGGCGCCTTCGCGTTGGCCGCGGCACTGCCCTCCACGCGGATCACCGACTCAAGGGTCACATCGGGCCGGGCGTCGAACACCAGTTGTGCGCTCCCGCTTCGATCGCGCAGCAGCACGAATGATACCCCGCCCAGGTCCCGGATCCTGTGGACCCACCCGTACAGGGTGACCTCGGCGCCGACCTTCGAGGAGAGCTCAGAGACAAGCGTCCGCACTGCCCACCTCCATTCCTGCCAGCAGCTCTTCCTCCGTCTCTGAGAACGCAGAGCACATCACGAGCCGGGTCCAGGCGGACTCCGTCGTGAGCGAACCCATGGGGATGGCACCTTCACGCCATAACTCGTGGGAGGTCACGTAGCGGGAAAAGTCGACGATCCCTTCCTGCTGGGAGGTGCAGAAAAAGTGAACCCCCTTCTCCCGGGCGGCGAGAAGCGCTTTCCGCAGCGAATACGGGGAATCACGAAGATTGGCGGTGCCCGTATCGTAGAGCTCCAGAACAAAGTTCTTCACTCCCCGGTCCATGAGCTCGATGAGATGGTCTCCCCGCATTCCCGGGTAGACGCGCAGCATCATCGTGGAGTTGATGGCCGTCTCGAACCTGGCCTTCAGCTTCTCTCTGTCACCGGAGAGGGGCAGCTCGTCGAACAGCGGGCTGCCGGTGTGACAGGGTCGGGTCATGTTCCAGTTCCTGAATCCGTCCGAGGCCATGCGCTCGAACTTGAGATTGACCGGGGAGAGAACCTTTCCGCCGAACACCACATAGACGCCCGGCTCGTTCTCCGCGGCTGTGTGAATGGCCATGCGCAGCGTTGCGATGGCATCGCTGCCGGGTTTCCCCGCCGGCTGGAGCGAGGCGGCCAAGACTATAGGACACTGTGGACGGGGAAAAAGCCAGAATACGAGGGAGGCCGTGTATGCCAGGGTGTCGGTCCCATGGGTCACCACGATTCCGGATGCCCTCCCGCCGCGGAGGCGCTCGTCGATTCCCGCGGCCAGGCGGGCCCAGTCCTCGGGGGTGATCTCCTCGCTCAGGATCCTTCCGACCTCCCCCTCCTCGAAGGCGATCGTGCGGCTGAATCCGCCGTCGGCCTCGACGAGGCGCATGATTTCGGAAGGGTCGCCCGCCACCACGTCGCCCTGCTCGGTTTCCCTGGCCGCGATGGCGCCGCCGAGGGAGAGGATCTGGATGACGGAAACGGCGAGCTTCTGTTTGACGAGCGCCTGGACGAGGGCAGGGTCAGCCCTGCCCGAAGTCTCGCGCATCATCTCACCGATCAGGAACGTCGTGGGCCGATGGTCCCCCGCTCTGATTGCGGCAACGGCCGCGGTGTTCGCCTGCAGGACCTTCTCGAGGTAGGCGCCCAGCTCTGCCGGATCGGTGATCTGCTCCCATCCTTTTTCCTTGATGATCGCGAGAGGATCCTTGTTCTCCGTAAACACAGATTCCAGAACGGACTTGGCTATTTTGCCGTGGATGCGTTTTGACGCAAGGAGGGAGAGCAGCTCGGCGAACCTGCCCGGCGTCAGCGGGCTCTCCGCCAGTGTGGTGGAGGCGCGATTGAGGTGCTTTTTCACGTCGGAGGCAAGCCAGAGCGCAGCGCTCTTCGCGTCGGCGCCGAGACGCACGGCCTCTTCAAAATAGTCCGCGGTGGCTTTTTCATCGCAGAGGAAGTCAGCCTGTTCTTCGCTGAGCCCGAAGGAATCGATGAACCTGCCCGTGCGGGCCTCGGGAAGCTCCACCAGGGACTCTTCGACGTGGCGGAGGAACGCCTTGTCCGGCGCAAAGGGAGGCAGGTCGGGCTCGGGGAAGTATCGGTAGTCCGATGAGCTCTCCTTGGTGCGCATGCTTTCGGTGACGTCCCGGTTCTCGTTCCACAGCCGCGTTTCTGTGGTCACGCTGCCTCCGCGTTCGAGGATCTCGGTCTGGCGTTCGATCTCGTAGGAGATGGCCTTCCGCACGAATTTGAACGAGTTGAGATTCTTCACCTCGACCTTGCTTCCCAGCCCGCGTCCTTCGAGGTTCACCGAAACATTGGCGTCACAGCGCAGCGAACCTTCCTCCATGTTGCCGTCGCATACCCCGAGGTAGCGCACCAGCCGGCGCAGATGCTGAAGAAACACCTCCGCCTCTTCCCCGACCTCCAGGTCCGGCTGGGTGACGATTTCCAGGAGCGGCGTGCCCGCCCTGTTGAAGTCGAGCAGCGTGATTTCACCCGCGTGAATCATCTTTCCCGCGTCCTCCTCGAGGTGGACCTCGCGGATACGGACGCGTTTCTTCCGCTTGCGCAGCTCGATCTCCACGCATCCGTCGGTGCCCAGGGGGGAGCGGAATTGCGAGATCTGATAATTCTTGGGAAGATCGGGATAGAAGTAGTTCTTGCGCTCGAACAGGGTGGAGGGGCAGAGCGTGCAGTTCAGCGCCCGCGCCACGAGATACCCCATGCTGATGGCATTCGCGTTCAGCGCAGGAAGCACCCCGGGGTAGCCCAGGCAGACGGGGCACACATTGCTGTTCGGCTCGTCACCAAAGGCTGCCTTGCACCCGCAGAAGACCTTGGTGCGGGTCAGAAGCTGCGTATGGACCTCGAGACCGAGGAACGATGCGTACACCCCTACCTCCAGTCCGCCGGGAATCCGGGCGCGTCGGGCGAGGGGAACACCTTCTCGATCTGGCGGCACGCGGCGAACAGGCGCCCCTCGGCAAAGGCGGGCGCGAGAAACTGCATGCCGATGGGGAGCCCGTTTTCGAGGCCCGCGGGGAATGAAAGCGCGGGGAGGCCTGCGAGGTTTGCCGCGCAGGTGAATATGTCGGCAAGCTTCTGGGAGAACGAGTCAGCCTCGGCGCTCCCGCGCTCGAAGGGGGGCACGGGATAGACGGGCATCAGGACGAGGTCGACACCGGCAAATGCCTTCTCGAAGTCCCCCCTGATGGCGGTGCGGATCTTCTGGGCGCGCAGGTAGTATTCCTCCTGGAACCCTGAACGCAGGACATAGGTGCCGAGCAGAATGCGGAGCTTCACCTCGTCACCAAAGCCCTCGGTCCGTGATGCGGTGCTCATAGCCTCCGGGTTGTCTGCGCGCGCCGTGCGGTGGCCGTACCGCACCCCGTCGAACCGCGCCAGGTTGGCGCTTGCCTCGGCCGTGGCAATGACATAGTAGGAGGAGACCACGTGATCAAGCGTGGGAAACGACACCTCTTCGAGGTCGTGTCCAAGGTCCTTGAGCATGTCTCTGGTCCGCGCGAAGGTCTTTTTCACGTCGGGGTGCAGGGGGACATCGGCCACTTCACGTGGCACGCCGATGCGCAGACGGCCGGTCTTCTCCGCGGGCGGCTGCCACGGCAGGGAAGAATGATCCAGCGGATCCTGCCCGCGCATGACCGCAAAGACTGCTTCCGTCATGTCCACGGTCTTGGCCATCACACCGATCACCTCGAGGGAGGACGCGTAGGCCACCAGGCCGAACCGCGAGACTGACCCCCAGGTGGGTTTCAGGCCGTAGACGCCGCAGAAAGAAGCCGGCTGGCGCACCGATCCGCCGGTGTCGCTCCCGAGGCCGAACGCCACCATGCCCCCGGCAACCGCTGCCGCAGAGCCTCCGCTGGATCCTCCCGGAACGCGCTTTGGGTCCCAGGGGTTCCTTGTTTCCATCAAGGCAGAGTTCTCGGTCGAGGAGCCCATGCCGAACTCGTCCAGGTTTGTCTTGCCTGCCACGACAGCGCCGGCCTGTTGGAGCCGTCGTACCGCCGTGGCGGTATACGGGGAGACGAAATCCTTGAGCATGCGGGAGCCGCACGTGAGGCGGAAGGAGCGTACAGCGATATTGTCCTTCACGCCGAAAGGAACGCCTGCAAGCGGTCCTTTGGGTGCCGTCTCGATCGCGCCGAGGGCAGGGTCGATCTGAAGAAAACAACCGAGGTCTCTCTGGCGGGCGTGGGCGAAGGCCATCCACCTTTCTCTGGGTCCTTCGGATGTCGCTGTGCCGTGCCAGTCCATTGCACCTCCGCCCATCTGACGGGCGCCCTCTCTCTCGAGTTTTCCTACAGTACGTTCGGGATGACGATGAACCGCTCCTCGCGTTCGGGAGCGTTCCCGAGGAGCGTGTCTGAGTCGAAGGGATCGATCCCGACGTCCGGGCGCAGCCTGTTTTCGCGCAGCAGGGCGTGCGTGGTGGGCGCAAGGCCCCCCACATCGATCTCCTTCATGTGTGCAAAGTACGCCAGCATCTGCTCCACGGCTGCGCGTAGCCTTTCCCGCTCCTCCTCGGAGAGATTCAGGCGGGCCATGCGGGCTGTCTCGGAGAGCTCACCAGCGTCCATGTCGGTAGTAAACCCGGCCCCCCCTGCCGTGTCAAGGAGAGTGACGGGACGCGGGTGATCCGAGCGGCGCGCACGGTGCGCCTGAGCAGCGTCACCCCAATTTGCTTGACGATGGCAGTGGGGAGCCCTTACATTTGAGTTTGGAGATTTGCGCTCCGCGCAGTGAAAAAGTCGAATCGAGACCTCCCGAGCAGCGCCGGAGATACTCTTTTCCCGTCCGATTTTGAAAATTGCGTTTGACGCCATGCGAGGGCATGCTACAATACGGTGCAAAATAGCGAGGAACGTGAGTGGTTAAGAAGGACTTTCCAAAAATACATTTTTACGATCAGGATCTTGTATCCCTCTACGATGAAACATGGAACCTCATTAAGGACTTTTGGAAAAAGGGAACATCGGCAAACGGATTCCACAGCAGGTTTTTCAGCCATCCTGAAAGCACGCGCATCAATCAGTTCGACGCGTGCTTTTCCTCGTTCTTCCTTGTCTATTCCAACCGCATATATCCCGTGATGTCCGCGCTCGACAACTTCTACTCCAAGCAGGAGGAGTCGGGGGCCATCCGCGGCGAATACCGTGCCTCCGACGGAAAACCCGTTCATTCCCGGGACAACCCCAAGGGCGTTCTTCCCCCGCTCTTCGCATGGGCGGAGTACAACATCTACCACAAGCTGGGCGTCAAAAAGCGCATCCGCGAGGTCCTGCCGGTGCTGGAGAAGTACTTCCGATGGATCGAGACGACCTTCAAGGCTGAAAACGGGCTCTATTCGGTGCCGCTTGCGGCTACCATGATGGAAAACTCGCCCCGTGAAGACATGCGGTACCCCATCGACTTCAATTCGCAGATGGCGCTCGCCGCGTTTTACATGTCGGAGCTGGCCGACATCGTCAACGACAAGGAAACCAACTACGCTTACAAGAAGGCGTACTTCTCCCTGAAAACCAAGATCAATTCCCTTATGTGGGACGAAAGAGACGCTTTCTACTACGACCTGGACGCATCGGAGAAGCGCCTCAAAGTGAAAACCATCGCCTCATTCTGGCCGCTCATCGCTGAAATCCCCAACGAAGCCAGGGGGGAAGGGTTGATCGAGCACCTGGTGGATCCTCACGAGTTCGGCATTGAGAATCCCTTCCCCACGCTGGCTGTCAAGGACAAGCGATTCGATGTCCAGGGCTCCGGCTATCGAGGCTCGGTATATCCCCCGTTCAATTACATGGTGATCAAGGGGTTGGAAAAGTACAAGCGCTACGACCTCGCCCGCGAGTTCGCCATCCGGCATCTCTATCACGTGCTGGACGGGCTGTACACGAGCAACGGCAAGAAGGGCTCCCTTTACGAGGCATATGCGCCCCACACGGAGGGCCCGGCAAAATGGCCGGGCAAGAAAGGCTTTCCGCGGACCATGTTCGTGCCCTACACGGCGCTGACCACCGTCTCGCTGATGCTGGAAAACATCATTGGCTTGAACATCTCGCTGCCTCGAAAAACCGTCGATTGGACCATACCCACCTTGGAGGCCATGGGCATCGGAGACCTCGCCTTGAAGCGAAACCTGATTTCCATCCTCAGCGCAAAGAGCAGTCGAGGCTGGGAAGTCCACCTGGAAAGTGAAAAACTCTACTACCTGACGATCGATCTTTTCGGCGCGCGGAGCAAGACATTGCCCATCCCCTCGGGAAAATGCTCCATCCTGGTCGATAAGCTGTAGCCCTTCCGCGGTACCCCGCGGAGTTGGACGGAGTACCCGCCGAACGGGTACGGCCTTCGGGCCGAGCGCGCGTACTCGCGCACTCCCGTATGGCCGAAAGGCCGACTGTAGCCCTTCCGCGGAATTCAATAGACGCTTCTGCCCTTGAAGGAGCGGGCAAGGGTCTGCTTGTCGGCAAACTCCAGGTCCCCTCCCACCGGCAGCCCGAAGGCAATGCGCGACACCTTCACCTCCGCGTCCTTCAGAGCCTTGAGCAGATACAGCGCCGTCGTCTCCCCTTCCACGGTCGGGTTTGTGGCGAGAATCACCTCACGCACGCCCCCTTTGTGAACCCTCTCCAGGAGAGAGGAGATGCGCAGGTTCTCCGGTCCAATACCGTCTATGGGAGAAATGGCGCCCATGAGGACATGATACAGCCCGCGGTGCTCGTGGATGGATTCAATGGTCAGGACGTCTCGCGGCTCTTCCACGACGCAAATGGAGGAGGGGTCCCGCTGAGGATCGGTGCACATGCTGCACGGGTCAAGATCGGTGTATGTTCCGCACACGCTGCAATTGCGGATTGTCCGGCGAAGCTGCGCGAGGTCCTCCCCAAGGGTCCGCGCCAGAGTCTCGTCGGCGCGCAGGAGGAAGTAGGCGATCCGAGATGCGCTCTTCTTGCCGAGGCCGGGCAGCCGGGCGAGGTTTCCTATCAACCTCTCCAGTACATTCATGCCTAGAATCCGAGGAATCCAGGAGGGAGGCCGAGCATTCCCGTTGCCTGGGACACCTCGTCGCGTATCTTTTCCTTGAGACGGTCCATTGCATCGGTGACCGCTGCCGTCACAAGATCCTGCAGCATCGGAATATCGCTGGGGTCCACCGCCTCCGGCGCAATGATGATCTTCTCCACCTGCATCTGGCCGTTCATGTCCACGGTCACCATCCCGCCCCCGGCAGAGCCTGTGACGTGGACGCTCTTCAGCTTCTCCTGGATCTCCCCCACACGGGACTGCAGCCCCTGCAGCTGCTTGAACATGTCAAACGGACTGGTCGCCATGGCCTTCACCTTTCACAACCTCGCCGCGGAAAACCTTGCGGAGCAGCTCCACCCTCTGATCGACCTCGACCGGCTCACTCTTGACCTCATGGAAGGCAAGCCTGATCCGGGCCGGCCGGGAAAGGAGAGCCGTGAAACGGGCGGCGAGCATGTCCTTGTCCTTCAGAACGACATCCCCCTGGAATCTTTCCTTGGCGGAGAAGCTCAGCACAAGCTCTTCTCCCTCAAGAGAGACTGCGCTCACTTTGTCCAGTGCCGACGCAAGGGCCGGTTTTTCCCTTCGCAGCGCCTCCACGATCTTCTTCAACGCCCGCCCGGGATCCACCGGAGTCTCCTCGTGAACCGTCTGAGCCTGGACGCTCGGTGCGGCGGTCTTGCCCCCGGACGCCGCGAGCAGCTCTCCCCTCACTTCACGCAGCGCGGCGCGGACCTCGGCAGGACCGATCATCCGGTCGAGCTGGGCAAGCCGAGAGAGAAGGAGCTCGAGCTCGAAGCGCTGATTCAGGGAGAATCGTATGTTCCTGTACAGGGCAAGGAGGAGCTCAATGGCCTTCTCGATCTGCTCGGCGCTCAGGGACTCCCGCACTTCCGCGTCGAAATCTTCCGCCGCGTAGCCCAGCAGGGTGTCCCTCGTGATCCCGCTTTTCAGGAACAGCAGGTTGCGGAAATATTCGGCCAGGTTGGCGACGAACTGTTCGATGGAGACTCCGCTCGCCAGGATCGAGTCCATGCGCTCCAGCACTTTGCCCGCACCCCCGGTCCGCAGGAGCCGGGCAAAATCGTTCAGCTCGTCGATGCCCAGCACCCCCAGCTTTTCACGGATCCGCTCGAATGTGATGGCGCCCTCTGAAAAGGACACGACTTGGTCCAGAAGGGTATAAGCGTCGCGCAGCGAGCCGGTGGCCTCTTTGGCGATCCAGATCAGCGCGCGTTCCTCCGCATCAACGCCAAGCTCCTTCGACGCCTCGCGCAGCTTTTCCTTGATTTCACCCGTGGAGATCAGCCTGAAGTTGTACTGCTGGCATCGGGAACGGATCGTGGCCGGCACCTTGTGCACCTCGGTCGTGGCGAAAATGAACACGATGTAGGGGGGCGGCTCCTCGATGGTCTTCAGCAGCGCGTTGAACGCGCTGTTGGAGAGCATGTGGACTTCGTCGATGATATATACCTTGAAACGACCCGTATTGGGTGCGAAGAGCACTTCGTCGCGGATCTCCCGGACGTCGTTCACGCTCGTATTGGAGGCGCCGTCTATTTCGATGACGTCGAGTGAGGATCCGCGCGCGATCTCCCGGCAGCTCGCGCAGACGCCGCAGGGAGTGTCTGTCGTCCCTTTTTCGCAATTGAGCGCGCGGGCCAGGATGCGGGCAACCGATGTCTTGCCGACACCGCGCGGCCCCGCGAACAGGTATGCGTGCGCGATGCGTCCCTGCCGGAGCGAGCTGGAGAGCGTTGCAGCGACAAACTCCTGGCCGACGAGCTCGGCGAAGTTTTGAGGACGTTTTCTCGTGGCGGTAACTTCGTACGACATACGGGGCGGCCTCCGAGCCGCGGGAAGGACGGGGACCGGGGCCGGCGCGGCGCCGCCCGGTTCCCGAATAAGCAACCCCCTCGGCTCCGTTCAAGCCGATTACGGCTCATGAACACGCTGCTTACCGCTGCTCCCTTCCGGGTCTGACGGGGTTGGGCAGCAGCTCATAGCGTATGACCTGAACATCAACGCCAAAGGGGTTGTACGGAGAGAGTGGGATTCGAACCCACGGTACCCTTACGAGTACACACGCCTTCCAAGCGTGCACCTTCGGCCACTCGGTCATCTCTCCCTGCACACCCATCGTCAACCCTGGCCCACTGCCAAATCAGTATGAAAGAACTCGCGGAGAGAGTGGGATTCGAACCCACGGAGCCGCAAGCGGCTCAACGGTTTTCGAGACCGCCCGATTCGACCGCTCTCGCATCTCTCCCAGAAAGTCGACCAGGAAAATGCCGCCAACGTCGTCTCCGCCGCCAGGAGCGACAGTGAGCGACTGGGAGCGGCCGCGCATCACCAGGTCTTTTTCGTGCCCAAGAGGATTCGAACCTCCGGCCTTTGGATCCGCAATCCAATGCTCTATCCAGCTGAGCTATGGGCACATGAGCGCCTCGCCTCCCGGCGGCACTCCATGTCTACGGGCTCGCTCTCGGGCATCCTTGCCCTCGCTCGCCCTCAACATCCAACTCCGCGGGGTACCGCGGAAGGTTTACGGAGAGGGGGGGATTCGAACCCCCGGTACCCTTTAGGGGTACAACGCCTTAGCAGGGCGCCCGATTCGGCCACTCTCGCACCTCTCCATTTCCAGCATCCGCTCGACCCACTTTCTCGACCTGAAAGTATCTCCCTCACCTTTCCGCTTGCGAGTGTGACCATGGGGCACGGGAAACGTGACCGGAGAGGGAGGGATTCGAACCCCCGGAACCGCGAAGCGGCTCAACGGTTTTCAAGACCGCCTCCTTCGACCACTCGGACACCTCTCCCGAGCATAAAGAAATGCGCCGGCCGAAATCGTGCAGGGTCGCACGCGACCGCGCAGAACTCACGCTCTACCGGCATTCTTCACTATACTGACTGACTTGGGCTTTGTCAACAAAACGAGGCCGTGACCGCCGCACCGGGGCGGTCGGCGTGCGTTCAGGCAAGCGTTTCCAGCAGCCTTTCCAGGTCTTCCGAGGAAAAATAGGAGATCTCTATCCGCCCTTTTGCCGTGGTGCCGCGGACTTCCACCTTGGTGCCAAGCTTCTCGATGAGCTTCTGTTCGATTTCCTGCAGCTCCGGCACCTTGCGTATGGCCGCGGCCGTTCCCGTGCGCCCGGTCTTCACCGCTCCCCGCTTTCCCTTGTTCAACGAGGCCGCCATGTCCTCCGCCTCTCGCACCGAGATCCCCGACTCCACGACGCGGTGCAGGAGGAGCTGCTGGTCGGAAGGATTCAGAAGCATCAGGAGGGCCCGTGCATGACCGGAGGTGATGCTGCCGCGCGTGAGGGCGTCCTGCGCCTCGACGGGCAGCTTGAGAAGGCGCAGCGTGTTTGCGACCGTGGATCGATCCTTGCCGACCTTCTGCGCAATCTGTTCCTGGCTCAGGTTGGCCATTTCCATCAGACGTCGATAGGCAAGAGCCTGCTCGATCGGGGTCAGGTCTTCCCGCTGTACATTCTCGATGAGCGCGATCTCGAGCTTTTCCGCGGCGCTGAACTGACGCACGATCACGGGGATCTTTTCAAGCCCGGCAATCTTCGCGGCGCGCACGCGCCTCTCCCCGGCGATGATGGAATACCCGCCATCCTGGTCCGCCTCCGCAAGGATGGGCTGCAGGACGCCCTTTTCCCGTATCGAGTCGGCAAGCTCCCGCAGCGACGCATCGTCGAACTCCTGGCGCGGCTGCTGGGGGTTGGGCTTGATCAGGGAAAGGCGCACCTCGGCCACCGTGGAAAGATCCGTCTTCCCCTCATCGCCCAACAAGGCATCGATGCCCTTACCCAGGGCTTTCTTAGACATTGAGAAGGACCTCCTCCGCCAGCTTCTGGTAGCTGCGGGCACCGATGCATTCCGGATCATACTGGTTGATCGGTTTGGCGAAAGACGGGGCTTCGCTGAGACGCACATTGCGGGGGATGATCGTGCGGAACACTTTTTCCCTGAAGTAGCCGGTGACCTCCTGGACAATGTCGTGCGCGAGGCGTGTCCGCACATCGTACATCGTGAAAAGGATGCCACCTATCTTCAGCTCCGTGTTCAGTGCCTTCTGCACGCGGTTCACGGTCTTGAGGAGCAGGCTGAGACCCTCGAGGGCGAAGTACTCGCACTGGAGGGGGATGATGACGAAATCCGCCGCGACCAGGCCATTGAGGGTGAGCAACCCGAGGGAAGGCGGGCAATCGATGAAGATGTAATCGAACTTCTCCGCCAGGGGAGCAAGGGAGCGCTTGAGGAAATACTCCCTGCCCTTTTCGTTCACCAGCTCCACCGTGGCGCCGGTGAGATCGATGCTCGAGGGGATGATCGAAAGATTGGGAACCGAGCATTGCTGGATTGCGGCATCGGGCAGGATCTTGCCCATGATGACCTCGTAGATTCCCGTCTGGTCCTTCTTCGCGCCCACCGCGCTGGTGGTGTTGCTTTGTGGATCGAAATCCACCAGGAGCACCCGCTTGCCCGCTTCAGCAAGGTAGGCTCCGAGGTTGACCGCCGTCGTCGTCTTGCCGACTCCCCCCTTCTGATTCGCGAATACGATGATCTTCCCCATCCAAAGAGGAATACCGTATTTCCCCCCTGCTGACAATAGAACGTGACCAACGTATACGAAACATTTGTGATGCCTTTTCATGCCGCCCGTCGAAATTATTTAGAAAGTGCTTGCGTGCGCAGCGGACATACAGTATACCAATTGCCGGTCTACATCTGGGCAGATACATCCTGGGAGGGGAATCTCGTGTTCGTATCCATCAAAAAGCGTAATGGTACAATAGTCTTATTCAATCCGGACAAGATTACCCGGGCAATCACCCGGGCTGGCGAGGCCACGGCTGAATTCGACGAGGTCATCGCACAGAAGCTGATGCTCAGGGTCCTCAACCTCGCCCAGCAGGCGCTTCCCGGCGAGGTTCCCTCGGTCGAGCAGGTCCAGGATATCGTGGAAGAAGTCCTCATATCCTCCCAGTACAAACGTACGGCCAAGGCTTACATCATCTACCGGGACCAGCATGCGCGCATCAGGGAGATCGTTTCTCGGGCGGACGTGGACCTCATCGACCGGTATCTCGAGCGGTCCGACTGGCAGGTCAACGAAAACTCCAACATGGCCTATTCGCTGCAGGGTCTGAATAACTACGTGTCATCCGAGATCAGCAAGGTCTACTGGCTGAACAAGATCTACCCGCCCGAGATCCGTCTCGCGCACTCCGAAGGGGATTTCCATATCCACGATCTGGGCATCCTCTCGGTGTACTGCGTAGGCTGGGATCTCGAAGATCTGCTCATGCAGGGATTCAAGGGGGCCGCGGGCAAGGTGGAAAGCAAGCCTGCCCGACACCTGCGAAGCGCGCTCGGCCAGGTTGTGAACTTCTTCTATACCCTTCAGGGCGAGGCGGCCGGAGCCCAGGCCTTCTCCCATTTCGACACTCTGCTCGCCCCTTTCGTTCGCTTCGATGGTCTGGATTTCGACGGCGTGAAGCAGGCGCTTCAGGAGTTCGTCTTCAACATCAATGTCCCTACCCGCGTGGGATTCCAGACCCCGTTCACCAACATCACCATGGACCTCAAGGTGCCCGCCATGTTCCGCGACAGGCCGGTGATCGCCGGCGGGGAATACAGGAACGAAGCCTATGGCGATTTTCAGGCGGAAATGGCGGTCTTCAACCACGCCTTCCTCGAAGTGCTGGCGGAAGGTGATGCAAAGGGGCGGGTATTCACCTTTCCGATACCCACGTACAATGTTACGAAAGATTTCGATTGGGACGATCCCTCCCTCGACGTGCTCTGGCGCGTCACTGCCCGATATGGGATCCCTTATTTTTCGAATTTCGTGAACTCCGACATGTCTCCTGAGGACACCCGCTCGATGTGCTGCAGGCTGCGGCTGGACCTGCGCGGCCTTGTAGGCCATAAAGGATTGGAAAAACGGGGCGGTGGACTGTTTGGGGCCAACCCCCTCACGGGATCGATCGGCGTGGTGACGATCAATATGCCGCGGCTCGGCTATGTCTCGGCTGACGAGGGCGAGTTTCTCCAGAGGCTGGAAGAGTTGATGGAGCTTGCCCGCTCTGCGCTTGAGATCAAAAGAAAGATGCTGGAAATGTTCATCGAGAAGAACCTCTATCCCTATACCAAGCACTATCTGCGAGGAGTTCGCGAGCGCTTCGGCCAGTATTGGAAAAACCATTTCTCGACAATCGGGCTTGTCGGTTTGAACGAAGCATGCGTGAACCTTCTGGGCGCGAATGTCGGAACCGAGACAGGGCAGCTCTTCGCTCTGCGCGTTCTGGATTTCATGCGGGAAAAACTGATCGCATTCCAGGAACAGACAGGAAACAACTACAACCTCGAGGCGACCCCTGCCGAAGGTACCGCGTACCGTCTCGCGCGGATTGACGCGGAGAAATTTCCCGGCATCCAGTCCGGCAGCGCGCCGTGGGAAGCGGAAGCGGCTGGCGAGCCCTCCCGATTTCCTTTCTATACCAACTCATCGCAACTCCCCGTGCAGTATTCAGATGACATATTCGAGGTGCTCGACCTCCAGGATGAGCTGCAGACCAAGTACACCGGTGGTACCGTGGTGCACCTGTTCGTTGGAGAGGAGATCACAAATCCTCAGAATGTAAAAAAACTCGTCAAGCTGATCTGCGAGCGCTACCATCTTCCCTATTTCACCGTCACGCCCACTTTCAGCATCTGCGCCACCCATGGGTATCTTTCAGGAAAACAGGAAACATGCCCCCACTGCGGCGCCGCATCTGAGGTCTATTCACGGGTGGTCGGCTACCTTCGCCCGGTGAATCAATGGAACGAGGGCAAGGTGGAAGAGTTCAAGGAGCGGAAGACCTTCAAGCTGGGCTGAGCCTGCGGCTCTGAGAGGCGTCTCAATGGTGATCGGCGGCTTTCAGAAATTCTCCCTCGCTGATTTCCCCGGAAAGATCTCCGCAATCGTCTTCACCCGGGGCTGTAATTTCAGGTGCCCGTATTGCCACAACCCCGAGCTCGTGGATCCCGCATGCTACGCGCCGCAAATCCCGCAGGAAGAGGTCCTGCGCTTTCTCAGTTCGCGCAAAGGTCGGTTGCAGGGGGTAGTTCTTACGGGAGGAGAACCTACTCTGCATAATGACCTGCCGTCGTTCCTCGCGGAGATTCGAGAGCTCGGATTCGCCGCCAAACTCGATACCAACGGGAGCAATCCGGATCTGCTGCAGGAACTCATCCGCGATTCCCTGGTCGACTATATCGCCATGGATATCAAGGCGCCCCTTGACGGCTATCCGCGTGTCGCGAGAGTCCCGGTAGGAGTGGAAGACATCGAACGGAGCGTTCGCCTCGTGATCGCGTCCGGGCTCCCCCATGAGTTCCGCACGACCTACGAGGGTTCGCTGCTCTCGACCGAGGACATGGGGGCCATCGCCGAAATCGTGCGAGGGTGCGCGCACTACGTGGTGCAGAGCTTCCGCCCGTCCAGGACTCTCGACCCGGCCATGCGCGCCCTTGCCCGGCCGGACGGCGCAAGTCTCCAGGCCATCCGGAGGCTCATGGAGACAGCCGGCCTTCCCGTGCTTGTCAGGTAGGGTCCGAGACCCCATCAACCAAGAACGACCTGCTCGGCAGTGCAGATCACGTTGTACAGGTCCACCGCCGTTGCCGCGTCCTCCAGTCGGCCCTCGAGAAAATCGCTTTCAAATATTCCGGCGATATGGGAGAGAAGAATCTGGTGGATCCGTGGCGTATCGGACGGTGTGAGGAGAATGAACAAAAGGTTGACGTCCTCTCCGGGAACAGGCGCGGGGAGCGGGGTCTTCATACGCGCCACGATGACCATGGGGCTCACGAGTCGCGAAAGACGGGCATGGGGGATCGCAAGGCGCCTGCCCACGTAACTGCTGCCGAGCCTCTCGCGCTCGGCCACAGACATGATGATCGCGTCCCTCGACACGGGAAGGTCCGCTCCCTTGATGCGTTGAAGGGCATTGCGTGTCGCGGAGAGGATGCTCGTTCCCTCGATGTCCAGAAGCGTGTGCTCAGGGCTCAACAGGTCTGAGAGACGGACCGGCGGCTCGGTGGGGTATTCCTCCTCAATCGTGCCGATCACCTCCTCCACCGCGTCTTCCAGGGTGATGATTCCGGTCCAGCGCCCATCTTCGGCAAAAACGAGCGCCATATGACAAGCCTTCCTTTGCATCTCAGAAAGCCGCTGTTCCAGCGGGTCTTGTTCCTTGAACTGAAGGCAGGGTCGAAGGAAAGTCCGCAGCTCGCTGCTGTCTTTGCCTGCGTGCTCGGCGAGAAAAAGGTCCTTGATATGAACGTACCCGAGCGGCTTTTCGGGATCCTCGCCTATCAGCGGGTAGCGAGAGAACCGGTATTCCGCCACCACGCTGTCGTTCTCAGATCTGGACGCTCCCAGGCTGAGGCATCTGACCAGCCGCCGTGCCCGCATTGCATTTCGCACGGTCAAGGTCCCCATGTCCAGAACATTCTCTATGTGCAACAGGCGTCGGAACGAAAGCATACCGCTCGACTGCGACTGGTCGAGGATGATCCTGATCTCCTCTTCGGAGTGGATGCCATGTCCGGTAACCGGCGGCAGGCGAAAGATACGAAGAATTCCATTCACGGTGCTGTTGAGAAGCCAGATGGGGGCAATGAAAATGTATCGGAAGATCACCAAAGGGAGAGCGGTGAACAGGGCTGCCTTCTCAGTCCTTCGAATCGCGACGGATTTCGGCACAAGCTCCCCTATTATGATGTGCAGGAACGACACGAGGAGGTAGGCGACAGCCACGGCAATTCCGTGCGCGGTGATTGCCGTGGCCACTCCTGTCATTCCGACCCATTTCACGGCAGGAAGAAGGAGCTCGGCAAAAGCCGGTTCTCCCACAAACCCCAGTCCGATGCTCGCCAGCGTGATGCCCACCTGGCACACGGAAAGATACTCATCCATGTGGGCCTGGATCCGTTCCATGATCCGTGCACGCCTGTTCCCCGCAGCTACAAGCACCTCGATCTGCGTCGGTCGTGCCTTCACCGCTGCGAACTCGGCGAGCACGAAGAAGGCATTGAGGAGAATGAGCAATAAGGCGAGCAGGAGATAGAGCGCCATCATGGGATCAACCGGGAGACCTCCTGGTCATCAGAATAGACTGCGGCGCGCTGGTTGTGAATGGGGCAGAAGAATGCATCGCAAGATAGACTGAGCCATGGTCAACTTCTTGTCTGGGGTCAGAGAACGCGAGGCAGATGTGCAAGACCGCAGATGCATGGCCAAGTCCTGGTTTCACGTGGAACTTGACGGTGAAACAACCTTTCACCTTGTCCGACGAAGGCGCCGAGCGTGCGGCAAGCGCAAGGGATGCTTGCCGATAGTTTCACGTGGAACTTGACGGTGAAACAACTTGCCTGTAGACTGGCCGAAACAGTATGAATGACTTCGAGGAAGGCTTTCTTCTAGGCGTTCTGGTGGGCGAAGGCCACTTCGGCGGCGATGGCCGCCAGCCCCAGGTAACCTTGCGCATGCACGTACGACACGAAGAGCTCTTCCGCTGGCTTGCGGCGAGCGTACCGGGCTCAAAGCTGTACGGCCCGTACCATCACGGAGGCAGGAACTACTATCAGTGGATGGTCCGAGGCAAGGCGCTGCGCGAGGAGTTGTTGCCGCTCCTCAAGCGTCACATAAATGAAATAGACGCGTATGTCCGAGAGCGGATAATGACTATGATTGACAGGTACAAACTCGAAGAGTAGAAACGAAAAGAACGGCTCGAAGCGCTCAGGCCAAGGCTTCATTCTCCGGAAGGTTCTTCCTCCGAGCCGTTGGGCTCCTGCCCCAACGCGGTCTCCTCGGTCTCTGCTGGATGTCCTTCCACGGGCTGCTCATCCTTCACCACCCGTGCGACGCCCACTACGACGTCGGGCTTTGTGATGTTGACAATTCGCACCCCCATCGCTGTCTTTCCCAGCGTCGCCACTTCGCTGAGCCGAAGCTTCAGCGTGTTGCCCTGGGAAGTGATGCAGACCAGGTCGTCTTTGTCGTTCACGGAGAGCACCCCGATGACCTCCCCGGTTTTCTCGGTTGTCTTGTAGCAGATTTGACCCCGCGTCCCGCGCCCGTGTGGTGAGAAGTTGTCATATTCGGTCCGTTTGCCGTATCCGAACTCGCTCACGAGGAGCATCTGCTCTCGCTCCAGGACCATCGCCACTCCGGCCAGCTCGTCTTTGTCGGAAAGCCGGATCCCCTGCACGCCATGGGAAGCTCGTCCCATTGCGCGCACCGCCTCCTCATTGAATCGAAGGGCGTTCCCCTTGCGAGTCACCAGTACTACCTCGTCCTTGCCGGATGTGAGCAATGCGGTGACAAGGCGGTCGCCCTGATCCAGCTTGATCGCCACGATTCCCCGGGTCTTCGCGTTGGCGAATTCGGAAATCTTCACCTTCTTCACCACGCCCTGACGGGTAGCCATGAGCACGAACTTGTCGTCAGTAAAATTGCGCTGGCTGACGACGGCGGTGATCTCCTCTTCGCTGCCAAGGGAAAGCAGCACCTTGATGCTCTGGCCCTTCGCCTGTCTGCTGCTTTCAGGGATTTCATGCACTTTCACCCAGTACGCTTTTCCCTGGTTCGTGATGAACAGCACGTAGTCGTGCGTGGAGGCGACGAAGAACTGCTCGATGAAATCGTCTTCTTTCAATACCGTGGACGAAGAGCCTTTGCCGCCCCTCCCCTGCCGCCTGTAGGCGGTGACAGGAATGCGCTTGATGTAGCCGCGATTGGAGATGAGGATGGCCATGTCCTCCTCGGTGATCAGGTCCTCCACATTGATCTGCTCAGCCTCCTCTTCCACGATCTCCGTCCGCCTGTCGTCACCGAATTTCTTCGAAATCTCGGCGGTCTCCTCTTTTACGACACCGAGGATCTTCGCCTCGCTGGACAGGAGGTCTTTCAAATGCTCGATAAGGGCGAGTACCTCGTTCAGCTCGTCGACGATCTTCTGCACTTCCAGGCTGGTTAGGCGCTGCAGGCGCATGTCCAGAATGGCTTGTGCCTGCTTCTCTGAAAAGGCGAATCGCGCCATGAGGTCCACCCGCGCGGACTCCACGTTTTCCGACTTCTTGATGATGGCGATCACTTCGTCGATGTTTTCGAGGGCAATCTTCAGTCCCTCGAGTATGTGGGCGCGCTCTTCCGCCTTCGTGAGGTCAAACCGGGTTCTGCGGGTGACCACTTCCTTGCGGTGCGCGATGAAATGCTCGAGCATTTGCTTCAGGGAGAGGGTCTGCGGAAGCCCGTTGACGAGCGCAAGGTTCATGACGCCAAAGGCAGTCTGAAGCTGCGTATGCGCGAAGAGCTGGTTCAGGATGACCTTGGGCGTGACGCCTTTTCTCAGATCGATCACGATCCGCATGCCGTGCCTGTCCGATTCGTCGTTCAGGTCCACTATGCCGTCGATCTTTTTCTCTTTCACGAGGTCGGCGATCCGCACAATCAACGCTGATTTGTTCACCTGGTAGGGTATCTCGGTAACAATGATCGAGTCCTTGCCCGAGCTCGCGCTTTCTATCGACACCCTGGCTCTGACGATGATCTTGCCTCTGCCGGTGAGATATGCATCACGGATTCCCTTTCCGCCCAGGATGATTCCACCCGTGGGGAAGTCAGGCCCCCGCACGGTCTTCATGAGCTCTTCAGGTTCAGCCTGGGGGTTATCGATCAGAATCGCGATTGCGGAGCAGATCTCGCTCAGGTTCTGTGGCGGAATGTTCGTGGCCATGCCGACGGCAATACCGCTGGATCCATTGGCAAGGAGAAATGGAAAAGCCGCAGGCAGGACAAGGGGCTCCTCCTGAGATCCATCATAGTTGGGTCCGAAATTCACCGTGTCCTTGTTGATGTCCCGCAGCATCTCCTCAGCAATGCGGTTCATCCGTGCTTCGGTGTATCGAACTGCTGCGGGAGGATCACCGTCGATAGAGCCGAAATTGCCCTGGCCGTCGACCACCGGGTAGCGCATGTTGAAGTCCTGGGCCAGGCGGACCAGTGAATCGTAGATGGCCATGTCGCCATGGGGGTGGTACTTGCCGAGTACGTCGCCGGTGATCCTCGCGCACTTCTTGTAAGGCCTGTCCGCGTGCAGTCCCATCTCGTTCATACCGAAGAGGATCCGCCGATGAACAGGCTTCAGCCCGTCGCGCACATCGGGAAGCGCGCGGGACACGATGACCGACATTGCGTAGTTGAGATAAGAGGTTTTCACCTCATCTTCGATCGCCATCGAAATTGTGCGGGATTTCACGTCAGACACGATTCGGTCTCCCTCTCAGGATCACACGTCGAGGTTTGTCACGGCGAGCGCATTGTCCTCGATGAACTTTCTTCTGGGCTCCACGTTTTCTCCCATAAGGGTCGTGAAGATCGCTTCCGCCTCGACGCCGTCTTCCAGCATCACGTGCATGATGCTGCGCTTTTCAGGGTTCATGGTGGTTTCCCACAGCTGCTCGGGATTCATTTCTCCAAGACCCTTGTAGCGTTGGATGTTCGCCTCGCCTTCCGTCTTTCCGTGCTTGGCGAGTATCTCATCCTTTTCCTTGTCGTCGTATGCGTACTGCACCTGCTTGTTGAACTCGATCTTGTACAGCGGCGGCATGGCGATGAATACATGGCCGCGCTCCAGCAACTCTCGCATGTACCGAAAGAAGAAGGTCAGCAGAAGCGTCCGGATGTGGGACCCGTCAACGTCCGCGTCTGCCATGATGATGATCTTGCCGTAGCGGAGCTTGGCAAGATCGAATTGGGTCCCGACACCCGTACCCAGCGCGGAGATGATGGGAAACAGCTTGTCATTCGTGAGCACCTTGTCGACCCGGGTCTTCTCCACGTTCAGCATCTTGCCCCAGAGCGGCAGGATGGCCTGGAAGACCCGGTCCCGTCCCTGCTTGGCGCTTCCGCCTGCGGAGTCACCTTCGACGATGTAGAGCTCGCACTTTGCCGGATCATCCTCGGAGCAGTCAGCCAGCTTCCCGGGCAGACCCGAGTTTTCAAGAAGCCCCTTTTTCCGCGTGAGCTCCCTGGCTTTCCTCGCCGCTTCCCTGGCCTTTGCGGCCATGATCGACTTGTCCAGTATCCGCTTTACGACCTCGGGATTCTCGTCGAAAAAGAGGGTCAGCCGGTCATAGGTGAGGCTCTCCACTATGCCCTTCACCTCTGAATTGCCGAGGCGCGCCTTTGTCTGGCCTTCGAACTGGGGCTCAGGAACCTTCACGGAAATGACGGCTGTCATTCCCTCCCGTACGTCTTCGCCGCTCAGGTTCTCTTCCAGCTTCTTGGAGAGATTCAGCTTCTTAAGATAATCGTTCAGGCAGCGCGTAAGGGCGCTCTTGAACCCGATGAGATGGGTGCCGCCTTCGCGCGTGTTGATGTTGTTGGCAAAGGTAAAGATGGTCTCATTGAAACCGTCGTTGTACTGGAGGCCGATCTCCACCCGGGTATGGTCCCGCTCGCTGTCAAAGTAGACAGGCTCCTGGTGGATCAACTCCTTGTTCTTGTTCAGGTACTCGATAAAGGACTTCACCCCTCCATCGAAGTGAAAGATATGGCTCTTTTTCGGAAGGGCGCGCTCGTCCGCCACCGTGATGTGGATCCCTTTGGTAAGAAAGGCCAGCTCGCGCAGACGGTTGGAGAGAAGGTCGAAGCTGAACTCGATGTCTTCGAAAATCTGCTTGTCGGGCTTGAAGCGCGTCACCGTGCCCTGTTTTGCCGTGTCCGTTGTGACTGCAACAGGGTGTTCAGGGACCCCACGGAGGTAGCGCTGGTAATGCACCTTACCGTCCCTGTGGACCTCTACCTCGCACCACTCGGAAAGGGCGTTGACCACCGAAGCTCCGACGCCGTGCAGGCCCCCGGAGACCTTGTACGTATTCTTGTCGAACTTGCCGCCCGCGTTCAACTTGGTCATCACGACCTCGAGGGCGCTCACTTTTTCCGTAGGATGGATGTCCACGGGTATTCCGCGTCCGTCGTCCTCAACGGTGACCACATTGCCCTTCGAGAGCAGAACACAGATCGATGTGCAGGCTCCGACGAGAGCCTCGTCAATGGAATTGTCGACGATTTCGAAAACAAGCTGGTGCAGACCATCCAGGCTGGTGGAGCCAATGTACATGCTGGGGCGCTTCCGAACATGCTCCAGACCTTTGAGAACCTGAATGTTGTGTGCGCTGTAGCTATCGTGCATGGGATGGGAGTATGACTCCACTTGACGGTACGAAGAATTAAGGAAAAAATCAACCCATCCGCGAGTTTGCGGGTTTCCATCCGCGAACTTGCGGGTTCCATCCGCGAGTTGACCAGGCTCGCGGATGGTCATTTTTTGCTTGCCTGATCCTTCCGGATAGGCTACAATGGCTTCACGAAAGCCTGTGTGTATAAACTGTGGATAGACCATGAGGATTTCTATCGAGCAAACCGAGGTAGAGTGTAACGCTCTCAGTGATACAAAATGTTATATGCTTTTGGAATCTCGCGATTTAATTTCTTTCTGGACAAATAGTTGCACTAAGCGACTTTCACCCGTCGATCTTCCCCGAGGCCTTCCCGCAAGATTCCTGGTTTTTCTGCCGCATGGCGTCAAAGCCAGGAATGTTAACAACCTGTGGATAAACTGGCGATAAGAAGGGGAAAATCCCATGGAGACGGGCAAGCGTAGCTACGAGGCCTTCTGGAAGCAGGCCGCAAAAGAGGTCGCTCAGAGCATTTCCGAGCAGGAGTTCGCCACATGGTTCCGCGGGATCGAGTATGCGGGCAGCGGCGACTCCCAGATCACCCTGTCCGTTCCCTCTTCGTTCGTGAAAGACCAGTTTTCGCAGAGATATCTCGCACAGGTCGAGGAGAAGCTCGCGGAATTGGCAGGTCACGAGCTGACGGTGAAGTTTTCCATACAGAAAAAGACCGCGGGTCGGGCAGGCCACGAGGAACCCACGAAGGGCCAGAAAGCGGATGACGCGGGAACGCGCAAACGCCAGCACCCTCAGCTCAACAAGGAATACACATTCGAGCGATTCATAATCGGTGAATCCAACTCCTTTGCGGCAAATGCCGCTCTTGCCATTTCGAAGAACCCGGGAACCGGCTACAACCCATGCCTCATCTACGGCGGGGTTGGCCTGGGAAAGACGCACCTGGTTCAGGCAATCGGCAATTCGGTTTACCGGGAGTTTCCCGATCTGAAAGTGGCCTATGTGACCGTAGAGACCTTTGCCAACGAATTCATTCTTTCGATTCAAAAGAAGACAGGACATCAGTTCAAGAACAAGTATCGATTGGTGGACGTCCTTCTGATCGACGACATTCAGTTCCTTGAAGGCAAGGAAGGAACCCAGGAGGAGCTGTTCCACACCTTCAACGCGCTCTACGACGCCAACAAGCAGATGGTCTTCACGTCGGATCGTCCGGTCTCAGAGATCCGCAGCCTCTCCGACAGGCTTCGCAGCCGGTTCGAGAGGGGCCTGAACGTCGATCTGCAGCCGCCCAACTACGAAACGCGGATTGCCATCCTCAATCGAAAGGTGGAGGAGAAGAAAGTGAAGATACTCGACGAGGTAGTCGAGCTGATTTGCCGCAATATCAACACAAACGTGAGGGACCTCGAGAAGGCTCTTACCAAGCTCATTGCCTACGCGGAACTGGTCAACAAGCACATCACGCTGGATATCGCGCGTCAGCAGCTCAAGGACTTCTTCGCCCAGCCCAGCCAGAAGAACATCACCATCGAGCTCATCCAGAAGATCGTTTCGGACTATTTCGGCTTGTCCTACAAGGACCTGCGCGGAAAGCGCAGAACCAAGGCGGTTGCATTCCCGCGACAGGTCGCGATGTACCTCTCCCGGGAGCTCACCGAGTATTCCACCACCGAGGTCGGCGCGGAGTTCGGAGGCAGGGACCACACGACGGTCATGCACGCCCGGCAGAAGATCGAGGACAGGATGAAGCTGGACCCGAACCTCGAGCCGACGCTCCAGGGTCTGGTCAAGAGAATCAAGGAAAACAATGCATGATGCCTGGGGACACCCTGTGCATAGCCGATACAGAATGACTCCGTTGTCTGAGGGCTGCTTTGTTGACAGGAACGCTGTCATTGTGCGAAATCGCGTTGAGGGGAAGACAAAAATGGCGCATGTGGACAACCTGGGGAAAGACGGATGCAGTTGTGCCGGAAGACATCTCTTTCACCAGGCAGGAATTGGACCGCTTATCCACAAGTCACCGGTGCTTACCGGTACTACCGGTATTATAGAATTCCTTAAAAGATAGGATAAGAAGGAGAAGAATATGAAATTCACCTGCTCGCGCGACGACCTTCTCAAAGAGATTTCCATTGCGCAGGAGGTCATATCCTCAAAGAACTCCCTTTCGGTTCTTTCCAACGTCCTGCTGACCGCCGGGAAAGGTGTGGTGAAGCTCCAGGCCACAGATCTGAAAGTCGGATTCGAAACGAGTCTTCCCGTGGATGTGGTACAGGAAGGAACAACGACCGCCTTCTGTGACAAGTTATTGAACATCCTGAGGTCGCTCCCGGAAGGAGAGGTGGAGCTGGAGCAGGCTGATCCGGCCATGCTGCGTATTCGACCGCTTTTGAAAAAGGTCGATTTCCAGCTTCGTTGCATTCCCTCCGACAAGTACCCAGAGCTTGCGCGCGCTTCGGAGAACATGTATTTCGATTTTCCACAGAAAGACTTCATCGAAATGGTGTCCAAGACGCTTTTTGCGGTCTCGGATGATGAAACACGCTATTTCATGAACGGGATATTCCTGGAGAAAAGGGATGACAACTTGATCATGGTTGCCACCGACGGTCGCCGCCTTTCCTACATCTCCCGGCGGATTCCCGTGCGCATGGAGAATCTCAAGGGTGTCATCCTGCCCCCCAAAATCCTCACGATCGTGAGAAAGCTCTCCTCGGGGGAAGGCTCCCTTTCCCTTGCCCTGACGGACAAGAACGTTTTCGTCCGCATGGGCGCCACCCATCTTTCTTCAAATCTCATTGACGGCCAGTTCCCCGATTACCGCAGGGTCATTCCTGACGCACAGAAGTACCGGGCGCTCGTGGAAAAAAAAGCGCTTGAAGACGCCCTGCGCCGCGTGTCCCTGCTGGTGGAGCAGAAGTCACGCAAGGTGGTGTTCTCCATGGCGGAGGGCGCTCTCACCGTCTTTTCAAAAGAGAGCGAGCTTGGCGTTGCGACGGAAGAGCTTCCCTGCGAATACGAGGGGCCCCAGATGTCCTTCGCGGTGAACTGCATGTATATGAGCGAGCCGCTGCGGGAGTTGGCGGTGGAGAAAGTTCTCCTGGAGTTCAGCGACGTGAACAAGGCCATCACGCTCAAGCCCATTCCGGAAGACGGCTACACGAACGTCATCATGCCCATGCAGCTGGATTGATGGGCTTTGAGCGGCTGAGGTTTTACAATTTTCGCAATCTGAAAGATCGGGAGCTCGACTGCGGGTCGCGCGAGGTCTTCCTCGTTGGGGAAAACGGCCAGGGCAAGACCAACCTTCTCGAAGCGGTGCACCTGCTTTCTCTGGGCTCGTCATTTCGCGAAAAACGGGAATCGGCCCTCGTGCGAGATCCCTCATCGGCAACGGGGCTGCATGGCCGGCTTTCAAGCCCCGATCGGGGCGAAAAGACCCTGTCGCTTCGCTTGACTCCCGGGCATAAGAAAGAGTTCAGGGTGAACGACAAAGCGCTCGCGGAGCGCCGAGACCTCCTTTCCGAGGTCCTTTGCATCGCGTTTGTCCAGCAGGACATGGATTTCGTGGCCGGAGCTCCCGAAGACAGGCGCAGGTTTTTCGACCAGACCCTTGTGCTCTCCGACCTCTCATTCCTGGACTCCCTTCGCGATTACCGCCGCGTGCTCAAGGCCCGGAACCTCTGCCTCAGGGAAAACAGGGACGATCTCCTGGATGTCTACGATGCACAACTCTCCGGACTGGGGCTCGCCTTGCAGGTCCGGAGGGCCGGGCTCGTGAAGGAGTTCGATGGCGTGTTTTCGCCCCTCTTCCGCGAGATAACGGGCAGCGAAGAGGGCCTGCAAATCCGCTATCGACCTTCCTGGGGAGGGCTTGGTACCGTGGATGACGTCATGGCGCATCTTGCCGCGCGAAGGGCCGGAGATCGGTTGCTGGGATCCACCACCTCGGGTCCGCACCGGGATGCCTGCTCCTACGTTCAGGCGGGAAAAGACTACACGCACCTCGCCTCCACGGGGCAGCTGCGTCTTTGCGCCCTCGTGCTTCGCGTTGCCCAGGCCCAATTCCTTGCTGCCAGGACCGGCCGCAAGCCGATCCTGCTGCTCGACGATGTGCTCCTCGAGCTCGATCCCGGCCGGAAAAGGGCATTCATTGCCCGTTTTCCCCCCTATGAACAGGCATTCTTCACCTTTCTTCCCGACGAAAGCTGGCAGTCTTTCCGGACACCCGATACGCATGTCCTCACGGTCGCAAATGGAGACTTTCTGCAGTGAAGAAAGTCGGAGAACTGCTGAAGGACTTCCTCAGGGAGAAGGGCTGGCTTGCGGGAAATCCCTACGAGCCGCTATTCGCGGAGTGGAAGAGGATTACCGGCGAGGCTCTGGCAGGACATTCACGTCTGGTGGATGTCCAAAACGGCATACTCCTGGTGGAGGTCGATCACCCAGGGTGGCTCCAGATGCTTCAGCTGAGGAAAGCCTCCATTCTGGCTGCTGCCAGACGCACGGCCCCCCTGGCGAGCGTGGAGGGCATCAGGGTGCGCCTGGGCACGGGCGACCATTGACAGGAGGTCTCAATCATCCTATATTCTCGGGGATATCCCTTTGATAAAACACCTGCTCGTCAGGATAACCAAGGAGCATTTTCCAGATGAAACGAACCTATCAGCCCAGCAAGACCAAAAGAACGAGAAAGTTCGGTTTTCGGGCGCGAATGGCCACCAAGGGCGGACGGCTCGTTCTGAAGCGCAGGCGCGCGAAAGGACGTGTCAAGCTCACGGCCTCGGATGAGAAGAAGCCTTACTAGACAGGAAAGACTCCGCAGAAGCAGGGATATCAAAGGGTTGTTCGCCGCGTCGAAGGGTATCGAGTCGCGCGGGTTGAAGCTCCTGTACAAGAACAACGGCGGTCCTGCCACACGGTTTGCAGTCGTGGTGGCGCGGGGATGCGGCGGAGCGGTCAGGAGAAACCGGGAGAAGCGGATCACCAGGGAGGCATATCGGTCTCTCAAGGAGTTCCTGGTCCCCGGCAATGACCTGCTCTTCCTGATTACCCGGTTCGGCGCGCAGTATTCCGAAAGGCGCTCCCTCATGGAGCAGCTGCTCGGCCGCGCGGGCCTGCGAAGCAGAGCGGATTGAGAAGGCAGTGAGGTTCTTCGCGATTTTCCTCATCACGATCTACCAGAAAATCATATCTCCTGCGTTCCCCCCTTCCTGCCGCTTTGTTCCCACTTGCTCCCAGTACGCAAAGGAAGCGATCGTCAAGCACGGTTTTTTGAAGGGATCGTACCTCGCCGTCCGGAGACTTCTCCGGTGTCATCCCTTTCATGCGGGCGGGTACGACCCGGTTCCCTGAGAAGAAGGAATTATGGACAGGAAAACAATTCTAGCCGTCGTGATCTCGGTGGTCATCATCGTCGGGGGCATGCTGCTCCAGTCGGTGCTCTTTCCGCCGAAGCCCCCGGTACCCGGGACGACGCAGAGCAGCGCCCCGAAGCCCGCCGGGACAGAAAGCGGCCAGGGCGCACAGGTGACACAGGCCCCCACGCCGCAGCCCGCCGAAGCGCAGGCTTTGCAGCAGGCGCCCGCGACCACGACGGGGGCGAAGACAGTGGCCGTGCCGGGGAAAGTGGTCCCCCTGCCGGAGTCAGCCCCACCCGTTTCGCAGCCCGCTACGATAATGAGGGATACCGATCTCTACACGCTGAACTTCTCCAGCAGCGGCGCCACGCTTTCATCGGTAAAGCTGAAGAAGTACAAGAACCTGGACGGCTCTCCGGTGGATATGATTCTGTCGCCGAAGACCGAGACGGCGGGTGCACTTCCGTTCGCCATCTCCTTCGGTGACTACAAGGCTGAGCAGCTCGATGTCCCGTTCGCGCTGACGGAGAGAAGCGATGGGAAACAGTCTACCTTCGATTTCTCCCGGACATTCCTCTCTCCCACGGGCGTGCCGTTTACTCTGCACAAGACATACCTGTTCGACAAGGACGAGTATCTTTTTGAGCTGCGCGTCACCATCGAAAACTCGGTGAATGATTTTCCGGCGCTGGATTTCGGCGGGTTTGCCTACACCCTGACAATGGGACCGCAGATAGGGCCTCACTACGAGAAGCTGGACAATACGCACGATTTCCGCAACTACATGTTCTACGCGGACGGCAAGCGGCAGGACATGAAAGTGGATATAGGGCAAGCGAAGGAGGGCAAGAAAGTCACTTGGGCCAGTATCGTGGGCAAGTACTTTACAGCCATCGCGGTCCTAGACGCCACCGACTATAAGCTCGTGTACGATTCGCGCAAGATCGCGGACAGGTTCGACCATTCCGCCATCTCGTTCCAGAGGCCGGCATTGAAGAGCGCGAAGACAACGGACACGTTCCGTTTCTACCTGGGGCCGAAGACGAAGGAATTCCTGTTAAAATATAATGACTCCGCCAAGAATGCGTTCGGCATTGTAGGTCTTCACGCGGATGAGGTGGTCCCCACACCGTTTCTCATCGGGCCGCTGGCATGGTTGATGCAGCAAATCCTGGACTTCTTCTACCTCATCATCCCCAACTACGGGATCGCCATCATACTGCTCACGATCCTCACGAAGGTCGTCTTCTTGCCTTTGACCTTCAAGAGCTCTGAATCCATGGCCAAGATGGCAACGCTGAACCCCAAGATGACCGAGATCAGGACCCGACTGAAGGACAAGCCGGACAAGATGAACCAGGAGATCGCGGAGCTGTACCGGAGGGAAAAAATCAACCCGCTTTCCGGCTGTCTGCCGATGCTCCTGCAGATGCCGGTTTTCATTGCGCTGTACAACCTGCTGGGCAACTATTTCCAGCTGCGTGGCGCGCTGTTCATTCCGGGCTGGATTCCGGATCTCTCTGTCCCCGAGTTTGTGCTGACTTTTCCGTTCGCTATCCCCTTCCTTGGCACGGAGCTCAGATTGCTGCCGCTGCTGATGGTGGCGAGCCAGCTCCTGTCAAGCAAGTTCACTCAGCCCACGGGCACGACACAGCAGGGCGGCGCTCAGGCCAAGCTCTTCGCGTACGCGCTGCCTCTTGTGTTTCTTTTCATGTTGTACAACATGGCTTCAGGTCTGGTGTTGTACTGGACTGTCCAGAACATTCTCTCCACGGCCCAGCAGGTATACATCAACCGGCTGCGCAAGAAGAGGGAAGAGGAGTCAGGTCAGACTCCGGTCATGGTGAAGGCGAGCGTCAGAACGGGTGATAAGTCTGGTGTCAGGACGGGGAAATAGGCATTCCAGGTCCAAGGAGACTGATATGATAGTGAAAGAGTTCGAGGGGAAAAACGAGAAGGAGGCCATCGACAGGGCCATAGAAGAGCTGGGTCTCGACAGGAATGAGATCGATTTCGAGATCGTAGAAGCCAAGCGGCCGGGAATTCTCTTCCGGGGCGGCAAGGTGAAGATCCGCGTGCATCTCACCGAGGAACCGGACGAGATGGAGGAAGAGGGGGACGGCGCAGAGCCGGGCAACGAGCTCGTCGGCCGCACGCATTCTCCAAGACAGGCCCCTGCGGCGACAGACGGCGAGTTCGAAGGCAAAGTCATTGACTTCACGGTCGGACTTCTGGACCGTATGGGATTTCCCGCTGAAGTCAAAGTGAATTTCCGGGAGGAAGGCCGTGTCGGGCTCGACATCGAGAGCGACGGCTCGGGGATCCTCATCGGCAAACAGGGCAAGACGCTGGAGGCCCTGCAGTTCATCGTCAATCTTGCCGCCGGACGCATGGGCGCGGAGCCGAGCAGGATCGTGCTGGACACGCAGGACTACAGAAGCCGCCGGGAGCGCAGCCTGATCCGCATGGCGAACCAGGTCGCCGAGCAGGTGCGGAGAAGCCGGGGATCGCAGCTCCTTGAACCGTTGAATCCCTTCGAGCGAAGGCTCATCCATACGTCCCTTGCGCGCTACGGAGACATCGAGACGGTGAGCGAGGGCGATGGCCTGTACAAGCGCATCAGGGTAATCTGGCGCAATGAGCGGGACGGCCGCCGGGAGTAGACAATGCCGATCTTCGAATATGAATGCAGGGAATGTCGAAGCTCATTCGAGCTTCTCGTGCGATCGGACACGACCATCGCGTGCCCTTCCTGCGAGAGCGCCCGTGTCGTCAAGAAGCTGAGCCTGTTTGCCGCGCACGTGAAAAGGGCTGAGGGCACCCTGCCGAGCTGCCACACCGGAGGCCACGGGTGCGACCTTGGCAGGTGCGGCTCCGGCTTCTGCGGCGTGGACTGATAGAAAAACCCCGCTGAATCAACGGCCTCGAGCCCGGCCGCGCGCGGATGACGCATCCTTGTGCGGGATGACACGGCCGCCCGGCGGCCCGCGCCCTTTCCGGCTCCGATCTCATCTCCGCTTCTGAAGTGTTTCCCACCTGACGCGAGTCGAAAGATTTGACACCTTGGTATGCCCCGAGTATCGTGGGAAGGTGATTGACCGCGGGATTGCCGCCCCCATTGGAGATAACAATCCAGCAGATGACGGATGAGCAGATCATCGGCCGTGTGCGAGGCGGCGAAACCCGAATGTTCGGCGAGCTCGTCCAGCGCTATCAGGACCCGGTGTTCGGCATGGCGCTGCGCTTCGTCGGCGGCCGCGGGGATGCTGAAGATGTTGCCCAGGAGGTATTCCTGCGCGCGTACCGGGGCCTGGATGGCTTCAAGGGAGACGCGAAGTTCTCTACCTGGCTTTACCGCATCACCTTCAACCTCTGTGCGGACTGGCTGCGCCGGAACAGGCGGGCCGACCGGAGAGCCGCGGCGATCGAGGAAGCCGCCGAGGTGGCGGACGGCCGGGTGAGCCTGGAAGAGGGGATGCTGGAAACGGAGAAGCGGGACCAGGTCAGGAGGGCGCTGGAGAGTCTCGATGAGCGGTACCGCAGCGTCGTCGTGCTTCTCTACTATCAGAAAATGTCCTATGAGCAGATCGCCGCGGTCCTCGCGCTGCCCGTGAAGACCGTGGAGACACGCCTGTACAGGGCTCGAAAGATGCTTCGGGAGCTTCTGGAGAGCGGAGAAGAGGGGGGCGTTGCATGAGATGCGCACAAGTGGACCGGCACGTGGAGCGATTCGTGGATGGGGCTCTGGTCACCTCACTGGCGTGGCGGGTCGAGGCGCACGTCCGGTCCTGCACGCGATGCGCCGCCCGGGTTGATGCGGCGCGTGCCCTGTTGAAGGGATTTGAGGCATCCCTGGATCGCGCACCGCCCGGGTTCGCCGCGCGTGTGATGGAGGCGGTGTATCGAGAGGCCCTTGCAGGGGGACCCCGTCCGGCCGTGTCAGACAGCCGGGAGGCACGCGCGGCCCGCATGCCTGCCCGGATCTATCGCAGGCTGGGTCTGAGCTTCGTGCTTACCGCGGGGGTTCTTGCCGCGAGTCTCTTTGTCCCCCGCGCGGCCTATCCCGGCCTGCTCGGGACCGGATCCGCGGTCGCCGGGCTGTCCCGGGAAAGCAGCGCCGCGGTGAGGGGCGCCCTGAACGGGGCCGATTCCGCCGTGCGAGGCATCCTGCGCGCGCAGGTAAATGGAGGGAGCGAACGATGACGTGCATGAATCACCCGAAGACCATGGCCGTTGCGAACTGCGCAGAGTGCGGGAGGTCCTTTTGCGCGGCGTGCCTTGTCGAGCTTGACCAGAGGAGCTGGTGTCGCGATTGCCTCTCAAGAATCGTGAGCAGGACCGGGACAGGTGCGCGCGTGCACCCGGGGTGGCGGAAGCTGGCTGCGGCGCTCCTCAGCATCGTGCCGGGGGCGGGACACATGTTCCTGGGCCTCATCGGCAAGGGGTTCGCGCTTATGGGCCTGCTCTTCGCCTCGATCTTTCTCATCATCCTCTACTCCGACGCCACCGGCATTCTATGGATAGCCGCCTACCTGATCCCCACCCTTTGCGTGCTCTTTTTGTGTTATGCGGTCTTTGACTCGATGGCCATCTCCGACGCGCGCAGGAGCGGAAGGACGCTGCCCGAGACCGACGACGATACCATGAAGGGGGTCTGGGAGAAGGTTCTCATGAACCGGCGCACCGGCGGATGGATCCTGGTCATCGCGGGGATCGTGGGCATCCTGCACCTGTTCTCCGAGCCGCTCAATCTCTGGACCCGGGCCGTGCTGGCCATAAACTTTCCCATCACCGGTCTGGTCATTCCGGTGATCCTGCTGGTTCTTGGTATCCTCCTGCTGCAAAGAAGCCGAAAATAACAGCAGGTAAGAGAAGATGCAGAAGACCGGCATCGCGGTCTGGGACCAGGTCGAGATAGCACAGAGACAATGCGCTGCATGGCGTTTCCCCCTGCGAAGCATCTGGGTGGAGCGTATCGAGAGCGAGTGGCATGCGCTGTCGCTGTCGGAGCCCGGAAACAGATCGGAAGCGCGAAGCATGTTCATCCCGCGCACCCAGAAGCCGACATCCTCCCAATGGCGGCACTACCTTCACCGGGAAAGCGGTCTCGTGCAGCCGACCCCGGTGCTCCCGGACAGGCCGATGGTGGTGCGTCCTGACCGGGCGCTCACGCTCCTGCCCGGGCAGAGCACGATATTCTTTCTCGAGATTCCCGTCTGGTTCCGGCTTTCCACGATAGGTCCCCGGGCCTTGCGGATATTCGAGGAGCCGCTCTGCGTGCTCACGCGCACGTGGTTCGGAGACCCGGTGACGGGTGAGCTCTGCTGGGGCCTCGCGGCCCGCCTGCACCACTCCATCGACTCGGTGGAGCCCTCTGCCTGGACCGCCGTGTGCCCGCTCATGATCGAAAACGATTCGGATACCGACCTCGATTTCGAGAAGATCTGCCTGCACGTGGAAAACCTCAGCATTTTTCGCGGGACGCTGCGGCTCTGGGCCAACAGCCTGAACGTGATCTTCAAAGGCCCCGATCAGGCCACCCAGATCGAGATCGTGCACACGCCGCCGGGCTTCGAGCAGGGCCTCACCCTGGTGAGCGCGGCCCGACAACCCTCGGCGGGCTGGAACATACGAAAGACCTTCGGCATGTTGAAATACTTCACGGACTTCTGAGGACAAGGCGGGGATGATCCAGCAAATCACTTTATGGCTGCAGTCTATTTCTCCGGACGTGCTGACAAAGGCCCTGCGGGTAACCCTCACGATCCTGCTCGGGCTGTTTGTGGTCAGGGTGCTTGCCGTGGTGACGCAGCGCTTCATCATGCGCAAGTCCACGCCACAGCGCCAGATGATTGCGCGCAAGGTCATCAGTTATGCCGGCTTTTTCCTCGTGCTGATGGGGGTGCTCAGCGAGCTGGGTTTGAAACTCACCGCCATCCTGGGCGCGGCAGGGATCGTGGGAATTGCGGTCGGATTCGCCTCCCAGACGAGCGTGTCCAACATCATCAGCGGCCTTTTCCTCATCTCTGAAAAGCCCTTCGGCGTGGGGGATGTGATCAGGATGGGAGCCACCACCGGAATCATACAGTCGATTGACCTTCTGTCCATCAAGATCCGTACATTCGACAATCTGTTCGTGCGCATCCCCAATGAGAAGATCCTCACCTCCGAAGTGACGAATATCACGCGATTTCCCATTCGGAGGATGGACATCGTGTTCCAGGTGGACTACGACCAGGACCTCAATAAGGTTCACGACCTTCTTGCGAGGATCGCACGGGACAATCCCTGGAGCCTGGACGAGCCTGTACCGGTCATTGTTCTTTCGGATTTCAAGGAGTCGGGCATCGAGATACTGCTCGGGATGTGGTTTGCCAAGACCGATTTCATGGACCTGAAGAATTCGATCATGAAGGATATGGTATCCTCGTTCGCCGCCGAGGGAGTCAGGTTCGCGCACCCCAACCGGCTGGTGAAAATCGTGGAGGGATCCGCCGCTACCTCTTGATGATCTGTTCGCGTCGGGGGCCGACGGAGATCCATCTGATCGGCGTGCGGATTCTCTTTTCGATGAAGAGAACGTATTCGCGCGCGTGGGGCGGCAGGTCTTCGAATCTGCGCACCTCCGTGATGTTCGCCTTCCACCCCGGCAGCTCCGCGTAAACGGCCGAGGCCTTGTCCAGCAGGCGGGAGACGGGAAAAGCGCTCGTTGTCTTTCCGTCGATCGTATAGTCCGTACAGACAGGGATCGTGTCCCTATAGCCCAGAACATCGAGATTGGTGATCGCGGCCTCGGTTGCCCCCTGGACCCGACAGCCGTAGGAGGTCGCCACGCAGTCGAACCAGCCTACCCTGCGGGGCCTTCCCGTGGTGGCGCCATACTCTCCCGCATCCCCGCCGCGCTTTCTCAGTGTCTCCTCTTCTTCGCCGTGCAGCTCAGTGACGAACGGACCCGCCCCCACGCAGCTCGAATATGCTTTTGTCACCGCCACCACCCGGGTGATGGACCACGGGGGCACCCCGGCGCCTACGGCACCAAAGCCCGCAAGCGGTGAGGAGGATGTCGGGTAGGGATAGATCCCGTGATCGGGGTCGCGGAGTGTTCCGAGCTGACCTTCGAGGAGGATCGTTTTTCCCGCCTCCACGGCATCCAGGAGAAGAGTGGTCGTGTCAGCAACATAAGGGGCCATCCGGTCGCGCACCGCGACCACCTGCGCCACGATCTCCTCTACGGAGAGCGGCGGCTTGCCATAAAGCTTTTCCAGCACGACATTTTTCTGCACAAGGGCCTTGGCGAGCCGCGCCCGCATGAGAGGCTCGTCGAACATCTCGTTCACCTGCAGGCCGAGCTTCAACGACTTGTCCGCGTAAAAGGGGGCGATGCCGGATTTGGTGGAACCGAAGCTCTCTTTTCCCAGCCTCTCCTCTTCCAGCGAATCAAAGAGAATATGATGGGGCAGCAGCACCTGCGCGCGCTCGGATACCCGTACATCCGGTCGGGGCACCTGTCGGGCCAGCAGCTTCTCGATCTCGGAAAGAAATGCTGCAACATTCACCGCAACGCCCGGACCAAGGATATTGATCACACCGGGGTAGAAAACCCCGGAGGGGAGGAGGTGCAGCGCGAACTTGCCGAACTCGTTGATGATGGTATGTCCCGCGTTGTTCCCGCCCTGGTAGCGGACAACGAAATCCACTTCACGTGCCAGGTAATCGGTGATTTTGCCTTTTCCCTCGTCACCCCAATTGGCTCCCACGACTGCAATGACCGGCATCCTGCCCCCTTTCCCTCGCGAGGTCTCATGGTACAGGAATGCGCGGCGCGTGCAAAGGCGGGTCCCTACCGAGGCGCCGCCAGGGAAGCGCCGAACACCCAGCCGGCCGGCTCTTTGATTCTGAACCAGGGCGCGTTGTTTCCTTCGATCGCAAAGCTGTCAGTGGTTTTTTCCAGAACGTCCACACTCTGGCCCTTGGGCAGCGTTCCAAGAAGCTTCCCGGTTTTCTCATCGGGGGCGTCGTAGACTGAAACTCCGTCGGCGCTCGTCACCATGAGGCCCTGTGCGGGCTCGGTTGCTCTCTGCGTCGGCGGCGCAGGACGCGGCGCGGTGAGCGCGGCAAGGGCCGCATTCAGCTCAGGGATGAAAAGGGACCCCGGGTGGTCCTTTATCGCCGAGGTGAGGAAAGCACGCTGCTGCGTAAGGTTTTTCGAGGCAGCGGCGAGCTGGAGAAGGATGGCACTCTGGACGTCGTCGGGATTCGACGAAACGCCCTCGTTTCGCAGATAGACATTTCTCAGAAGTATCTTTGCCGCCGCGTCGAACCCGGTGACCTTGATGAAAGTCATCCCCCCGGTCTCAGAGGCGATGGCAACGATGCTCAACCGGGGGATTGTGGATGTGGTCGCCGCGGTGTTGTGCGGAGCCTCGTAGATGGCGGCAGTGTCGGTGGTCACGACTGCGAGGATGGCTTTCGAAATCACGAGATCCGCCCGCACCCACCCTTCGCTCCCCGAGTCCCGCCTGACCGGCACAAAATCCCGTTCCTTTCCGGCTTGAAAGGCTCTTGTGGCCTGCCCGAGGATCGCGAGCTTTTCCCCGATGGGCAGAGTGCCGCGGGGAGTGAGCGCGCCCTGCTCCATGCTGAACAGAGGAAGATCCGCCATTATGACAAAGGCGCTCTTGGCGTCCGCCACGACGGAGGGGGGAACCGTGAGTGCAGGTTTTGGCTGGCAGCAGAGGAGGGGAAGGAGAGCGAGGAGCGCGGCAGGAACGAGTGCGCGTCTCATGGTCACCTCCGGGAAACTTTCTTTCGCGTCACGGTACGGTGATCTTCCCGCGCTGTCAATCCATCCGCGAGCTTGCGGGTTTCATCCGCGAGCTCGTGCGCGAACTTGCGCATATGCGGGTTTCATCCGCATGAGTGCCCGGCCGCGGGCTTGAGCGGAGCCATGGGGCAGGCAAAAAAAACCCCGGCTCGCGCCGGGGCGTTTTCGGATGGAGGGCTATTTCGACCTGGCCATTTTCATCAACAGGTCGACTGTGCGGCAGGAGTATCCCCACTCGTTGTCGTACCACGAGACGATCTTGAAGAATCTCTTCTCACCCTTCAGATTGTTCTGCATGGTTGCCAGGCTGTCATAGATGGAGGAACGGTCGTCGTGGATGAAGTCCGTGGAGACCACCTCATCCGTGCAATAGCCGAGGATGCCTTTCAGGTAGGATTCGGACGCCTTCTTCAGAAGTCCATCGATCTCCTCTATTGAGGTGTCGCGTGTCGCGCGGAACGTCAAGTCCACGACGGAGACGTCCGGCGTGGGGATGCGGAAGGACATGCCGGTCAGCTTGCCCTTGACCGCGGGGAGAACCTCTCCCACCGCCTTCGCCGCGCCGGTCGTGGAGGGGATGATATTGATGGCCGCGGCCCTTCCGCCCCGCCAGTCCTTCTTGGAAGGCCCGTCCACCGTCTTCTGTGTGGCGGTGTACGAGTGGATCGTCGTCATGAGGCCCGTCTCGATCCCGATCCCCTCCTTGAGGAGGACATGCACGAGCGGAGCAAGACAGTTGGTGGTGCAGGATGCGTTCGATACGACGTCGTGCTTCTTTGCGTCATATTCGTTGTCATTGACGCCGATGAGCAGCGTTTTCACGTCGCCCTTGGCCGGGGCGGAGATGATGACCTTTTTCGCGCCCGCGGCGAGATGGCCTTTTGCCTTCTCTGAATCCGTGAACAAGCCCGTGGATTCGATGACGAACTCTACCCCGAGGTCCTTCCAGGGAAGCTGCGACGGCTCCTTGGTCGCCATGATGCATTTTGTCTTGTTGCCGTTGACGATCAGCACGTCATCTTCCGCCGCACCTGGGGACTTCTCAGTTGCAAGCGCGCCCTTGAACCTGCCGTGGATGGAATCGTACTTGAGCTGGTAGGCGAAATACTTCGCCTCGGTGCTGATGTCCACCACTGCCACAACATCGATCTCCTTGCCCAGGAGTCCCTTGTCCACCATGGCGAGGAACATCTGCCGACCGATCCTGCCGAACCCGTTGATTCCGACCTTTACCGCCATTTCCTGTCTCCTTCCGGGAATTTGTACAAAAAGCCGCGGAACTGCACGGAGTACCGTTCAAGGTACCGCGGCGCAATGCTCTTCAGGAATTTTCCAGCAGCTTGAACACCGCATCGGTGGTCTGTGCGTGGATGATCGCTTTTCGCTTTTCCTTGTTTCTGATGATGAGCGTGAGTTTCGCCAGGATGCGAAGGTAGTTCTCGTGCTCCTCGGGCCCCGCGATCAGGAATGCCAGATGCACGGGCTTCTCGTCAAGGGATTGCCACTCCACCCCGTCCCTGAAAACGCCGATGGTGATGAAGAAATCCTTGACCCATTTGCTCTTGATGTGCGGAATGGCCACGTTCTGGCCGATGCCCGTGGTGACGATGTACTCCCGGTCGAGAACCGCGTTCTGGAATTGCTCGAAGTCGATGACGTGCCGTGGATCGTCCGAGAGTGCGATGAGCTTTGCCAGGGCATCCTGCTTGTCGCGCGCCTCGAGGAACGCGATACGATCCCGCGCAATGTAGTCTTTTAAATTGATCATCTCGCCCTTCAATTTACCGAATTATGGCGAGTGGTGCAAGGCCGCGGCCGCTCAGATGAGGTCGGCCCATACGATGCCCTCTCCGTCCGGGATGCGCCTCTTCGCGCGCGCGCCCACCACGAAGCCGAGGAACTCCGGGCTCAGACCCGGGCGGAGGACCTTTTCAGTGCGCAGGACGGCCACATCACTCTCCGTGATCATCTCTCCGGGTGAAATCTCGCGCATGGCGTGGAGCGAGCGGTTGGTGAGCGTGTAGTTGCGAAGCTCGGAGCCGGCCATCCCCTTCACGCCGGTGCCGAGCACGGCGGCCACCCGGTCATGCCCATATTCTTTGTCCAGCCGCGCGCGCGCCACGTTCTCCTCATCAGTCTCGGCGGCGCGGATTCCCTGCACCATGCGCCTGAACCCGTCCGGCTCGAGAGCGATCGGATCGTCCAGGCCCGTTCCTTCCCGCGACAGGGTGAAGTGCTTTTCTACGACACAGGCGCCGTTCAGAACTGCCAGGGCGGGTACCAGAACGGGATCCAGCGAATGATCCGAGAGCCCGACCTCGACGCCGAGAACGGCTCTCAGACTGGCGATGACGGACACATTATACTGCTCTTCGGGCGCAGGGTAGGACGTGATGCAGTGCATGAGCACGGTATTCCGCCTGCCGACCACCTGGAGAGCACGCTCGATGTCACCCAGGGTGGAGACCCCGGAGGAAAGGAAGAGAGGCAGCCCGTACGATGCCACCTCCTCCAGGAGGGGCAGGTGGTTCAGCTCGGGGGAGGCGATCTTCAGCGCGTGCACGCCCAGGGATCTGAGCTCGCGCGCGCTGCGGATTCCAAAGGGGGAGCACAGGAACAGCGCGCCGCGCGCCTCGGTGGCGGATTTGAGCGCCGCATAGAATTCGCCGTTTCTCTCCAGGGTCTTGAACTGCTCATAGAGGGCGACCTTGCCCGTCGGCAGCTCGACGCTTCCCGACCGCGGATGGAGGATCTCCTCCGCGTGGACGAGCTGGAACTTGATGCAGTCAGCCCCTGCGTCTGCCGCCGCATCGATGAGCGCGCGTGCCTTGCCGGCCTCCCCCTGGTGCGAGGTTCCAATCTCGGCAATGACGAGGCACGGGTTCCCCGCGCCGACTTTCCGGTGTGCGAAACTCACCATCCCTACTAGGATCGTGCGTTCACGCCGGAAACTCAATGGGTGTCTTTGCGGTCAAGGTCCTTGAATATCCTGCTGCCCACGGTGCCGCGCTGGCCCTGATACTTTCCCGTGTAGGGAGTGCGGGTCGCCTTGTCCATGAAGGCGAATACGATCTGACAGATCCGCCTGCCCGCGCTCAGGCGCAGGGGGAGCCTGTTCGCATTGAACAGCTCCAGGGTGATGTTTCCTTCAAAGCCGGGATCGACCCACCCCGCATTCTGGATGAAGAGGCCCATTCTGCCGATCGAGCTCCTGCCCTCCACGAATGCGGTGACGTTGGCGGGGATCCTTATCACCTCGACTGTTGTGGCGAGCAGGAAGGAATGCGGTGGAATGATGATCTCGTCTTTCTCGATCTGTATGTAGGGAAGCTCCGAGTCCAGGCTGAGACTTTCCAGCGTGTTCTCGTCGATCTTGAGAAAATGCCGGCCCAGCCGAAGGTCGATGGAGGCTGGCTGCACCTGGTAGGGCTCGATCGGCTCCACAACGATGCTTCGCTCCGCGATCATCTTTCTCAGGGTCTCGTCAGAGAGGATCAATCGTGCGCTCCTCGCGACAGGCTCTCATGAATCAGGCGGGATTTCAGCTCGCTCAGGCCGTCGGAAAGCGAAACCTTGTACACGTGCGGGTTGATCAGACGCTTGTACGTGTCGTCCAGCCGATCCAGCTCGCCGCGCGCGCGTGCCTGAATGGCCGCGATATTCGGCAGCTCTCCGACAATGCGCCCTTCCTTCATGCGCAGGCCGAGGAGGGGAGTTATCTGCGCGTAGTTCCCCAGGGTGAAGGACCTGTAGTCGCCCATCGGGTGGTGGAAGGTGTACGACCTGCCGGGCACCGGGGATTCTCCCTCGAGGCCGATGAGGTCGGCGAGCGGACCGCCCCCGCCGTTCGAGAATCGCCAGATCTGCTTGATGCCGGGGTTGGTGACCTTCTCGGGATTGTTCGACACCTTGATGGTCGGGAGCCAATCGCTTCCGACCTGCTTTGCGGCGATCTTGTACACCCCCGTGAGCGCGGAGTCCCCCCCGCCGGTCACGAGATTCGTGCCGACTCCCCAGCTGTCGATCGGCGCCCCCTGGGTGATAAGCTGATGGATGATGTGCTCGTCAAGCTCGTTGGAAGCGATGATGCTCGCGTCGACGAGACCCGCCTGATCGAGCCGTGCCCGCACCATTTTGCTCAGGTACTCGAGGTCTCCGCTGTCCAGTCGAACGCCGAAGCTGGAGTGGCCCGCTTTTTGCAGCTTCTTTCCCACGGCAATGGCGTTCTCGATTCCGCTGCCCAGCGTGTCATAGGTGTCGATCAGGAGGATGGCTCCGTCAGGGTAGATCTCGCCGTATTTCTCGAACGCCTCCCGCTCGTTCGCGAACGCCATGATCCACGAGTGGGCCATGGTCCCCCGCACCGGGATGCCGAAGCGCTTGCCGGCAAGCGTATTGGAGCTGGCTGTTGCACCGCCGATGAACGCCGCGCGGGAGGCGGAAAGCGCGCCGTCGATCCCCTGGGCGCGGCGCAGGCCGAACTCGATGACCGCACCGCCGTTCGCCGCAAGTCGGATCCGTGCCGCTTTGGTGGCGATAAGAGTCTGGAAGTTCAGCACCGCCAGAAGGACGCTTTCAATGAGCTGCGCTTCCATGAGGGACGCGTGCACACGCACGAGTGGTTCCCCGGGAAATGCCAGAGTGCCCTCTTCCATGGACCAGATGTCGCCGCGAAAGCGGAAATCCGCCAGGTAGTCCAGGAACTGCCTATGAAACACGGCAAGGGAGTCGAGGTAGGCAAGGTCATCAGGGGAGAAGGCGAGGGACCCGATCAGATCGAGGGCGGTCTCCAGCCCGGCAAAGACCGAGAACCCGCCGCCAAAGGGCTGCCTGCGGAAGAACATGTCGAATACGACACGGGGGTTCTCCTTGTGGAGAAAGTACCCCTGCATCATCGAGAGCTCGTAAAAATCAGTCAGGAGAGCGACGTTCATGGGGAGTATGGAGGATGGGGGATTCGAACCCCCGACCTACAGATTGCGAACCTGCCGCTCTACCAACTGAGCTAATCCCCCTCAGGGAAGCCACGGCTCCCCCCTGCCGGCGCCACTATAAGCAACGCTGGGGATTGAGGTCAAGACCCCGGCTCCATCAGGACGCCTGCGCGATGTCTCTCATGCCGATTCAGGAGCCGGTCTCGTCCTGTTTGATGTTCCGCTCAGAGTCGTGTTTAGCGATGAATTCCGACATGCGCTGGTGTTCCCCGATCAACATGTCGAATTGCTGCTCCGTCATGCCTTTTCCGAGACAGCGCGTTTTGAGGTCGCCGCCTAGGATTTTGTACAGGGCAACGTTATGGTCGAAGACCCTTTTTGCTTCTTTCTCGTTCATAGCTATCCAACACCCTTTCAGGACACGCCGTGCAGTGTCATGGGAGATGGGCGTGCGGGACCGCCGATTGCGCAAGTCCGGTCGGCACCCCGCGTGCGGCAGGTCCCGCGCACCAGGCCACTTCATTCGACAGCCGTGCCCCTTCCCAGTCGGCATGCTCAACGGGGACATACTGGTCCAGGCCGACGCTCTGATTCCAGCCCCGCGCTGTCCCGATGGACTCGTTGGAGCGATCATCATACAAATATACACAATCGGTGGCCCTCTGAAAAACGGCATCGTCATAGAGGGGGATCACGTATCTCCAGTCTTCAGCGGTGTCGTATTCGTCGTTCCTGTTCCGGTCATCCCAGAGGATCAGGTAGAGGTAATGCCCGGCCGATGGAGCGAGCGAGGAAACGTCGATCCTCAGGGAGAAGCTGCCCCCTGATGCACCAAATGAGGCGGCGTTGCTGACCAGGCATGCGCGGGGGCATTTCGGTCTGCACTGGGAGGCGTAATAGAAGTCGTTGCAATCCGTGTAAAAGCACCCCAGCTTGACGTCCGGCGGCGGGTCCCCTATGAGCAGAACTTCACCTTTGACCGTCCATCGTTGCAGAGAGTGGGGAGTTGCGCTATCAGGAGAAGCCACAATTCTTCAATGAAGCAAAAGGGACGACGGTGACGACACGCAAATCTCCTCGCTCGAGTTTTGAGATGGATTATACCATGGGCTGTCAAGAGAAGAGGCGCAGGCAGTGCCAGGGGAGGCATTATGGGGCCAATTCATGTTATAGTGCGCGAATGAAAAAGGCGGTATGTGCGTGCCTTCTGATTGTCGTCGCTGCGCTGTGCGTGAGCGCTGCCCCGAATGCGTCCGCGGATGAAAGCCGGGTCAGCTTCTTTGTCGAGCCCGTGCTGCTGAAGGGATTAGGCGGAACCGCCTACGATCTTTCCGTCGACAATGGAGGCGGACAATCGGGACTCAGCCGGCTCGAGTTTCCGATGGCTTCACTGGAAGCAGGCGTCAGCACCGGTCTTTCCATCGAGAAGAACGGGAAGAGGGCGTGGCTTTTCGAGGCATCCATCGCTCATTCCACCTTCGCCTGGCCGGCCCGGATGAATGACTACGACTGGTTCGGCTTGACGGGCTTTCCGAGCATTCCCTGGAGCTATACGTATTCAAACGACACGACGGTGAGCTGGCGCGCCTCAGCCGGGGTCGCCTGGACGGTCAGTGTTTTCGGGCCGCTCTCCGTCTCCCTGTATGCGACCTATCACTACCAGAACGCTCACCATGTCGAAAATAGTCTCACCGGCTGGCAGTATGCATTCGACACAAACGGGAATCCCACTGCCGTGGGATGGATCTCGGACTCAACCACCGATGTTCTGGAGTACACGCTTACCGCACACGAGCCCGGTCTGGGGCTCATGGCCGACATCCAGGCCTTGCCAGGCGTGAGCTTCGAGCTGAGCGCGTGCTTCACGCCGGTCTATGTCTCCGACAGGGATGATCATAAGCTGCGGTCAAAGCTTTCTACCGCCTCCGGCTGGGGTGCAGGCGCGTACGCAGACCTCAGGGCGACATTTCAGCTCGCGCGTCAGCCGCACCATCTGCAGCCTTACATCGCGTTGGAAGGCGAGCTCATCTACTACTCTGTATCCACAACCCAGACCCAGTACTGGTACGGCAATCTGGACGTTCCCTACGGGGGCCCCGGGCAGGGAACGACGTATTCAGGCATTGGGCACGTCATCACCAGCACGCAGTACCAGATTGGCCTGAGGTTCGGCCTCGCGTTCTAGCGCGGGACCTTATGCTCGGCCTTTCGGCATCCCTGCCTCGGCCGAGCTCGCCGTACGGGAGTACCCGTTCTGCGAGTACGCAGTCCAACTCCGCGGAATACCGCGGAAGGGCTACGGGCCTCCTTACGCACATCCATGTGCTCGTCGGCCCTCGCCGTCCCTGGCTACGCAATCAGCACCTGGGGCGCTTCCTGCTTCACCTTGTCGGTCAGCGCCGCCTTGAGCGCGTCGTCGATCTTCTCCACCAGGACGAAGCTCATCTTGCTCCTCACATCCTGAGGCAGGTCTTCGAGGTCCCGCTCGTTGCGCTTGGGCAGGATCACGGTGGTCAGTCCTGCCCGATGCGCAGCCAGGACCTTCATCTTCACCCCGCCGATGGGAAGCACGCGCCCGCGCAGGGTCACCTCGCCCGTCATGCCGACGTCTCCACGGACCGGCCGGCCCGAAAACAAGCTGGCAATGGCCATGGTCATGGCCACGCCGGCCGAGGGGCCGTCCTTGGGCGTGGCGCCCGCCGGCACGTGTATATGCAGATCCGTCTGGGCGAACGTGTCGGGATCCACGCCGAGCTCCACGGCCTTGGAGCGCACGTAGCTCAGCGCAATGCGCGCGCTCTCCCGCATCACGTCTCCGAGCTGGCCGGTAAGCGTGAAATCGCCTTTGCCTTTCATCCGGGTTGCCTCGATGAAAAGGATGTCCCCGCCGACCGGGGTCACGGCAAGACCGGTGGCGATTCCGGGGATCTCGATTGACTCGGAGGTCTCCGATTCGAATTTCTCCTTGCGAAGAAGCTCGCGCACGACGTCGGGTGTGATCTCCACAGCTGCCCCGGAGGTCCCCGTCTCCCCCCCCGCGGCGATCTTTGCCACGCTCTTTCTGCAGATGGCGCCCACCTGGCGCTCGAGGTTGCGCACGCCCGCCTCACGGGTGTAGTCCTGCACGATCTTGCGCAGCGCGTCCTCCGTGAACACGACTTCGCCTTCGCGCAGCCCGTTGGCTGCCAGCTGGCGCTTCACCAGGTGCTCCTGGGCGATCTTCACCTTTTCGTGCTCCGTGTAGCCGTCCAGGTGGATTATCTCCATCCTGTCGCGCAGCGGCGCGGGAATCGGCTCGAGCTGGTTGGCCGTGGTGACGAACATCACGTCGCTCAGGTCGAAGTCCACGTTGAGGTAATGGTCGCGGAATGTCCCGTTCTGCGCGGGGTCCAGCACTTCCAGCAGCGCGCTGGAAGGATCGCCGCGCCAGTCGCTTCCCACCTTGTCGATCTCGTCCAGCATGAATACGGGATTGCGCGTGCCCGCCCGCTTGATTGCCTGCATGACCCGGCCGGGCATGGAGCCGATGTAGGTGCGGCGGTGTCCGCGGATCTCCGCCTCGTCGCGCATGCCTCCCAGGCTCATCCGCGTGAACTTGCGGCCCAGAGCCCGGGCAATGCTCTGGCCCAGGGATGTCTTTCCCACACCGGGGGGCCCCACGAAGCAGAGGATGGCGCCCATCGCCTTGCCCGTTTTCCCGTCCTCCGCCCGGTTCTTCTGAATGCCGCGCTCCTTGAAGAGCTTGCGCACGGCAAGAAACTCGATGATGCGATCCTTCACCTCCTGAAGATCGTAGTGATCCTCGTCGAGCACCTTGCGCGCGTTGACCACGTCAAGCTGGTCTTCACTGGAGACGCTCCAGGGCAGCTCCACCATCCAATCAAGATACGTCTTGATCATGGAGTGCTCGGCCGCCTGCGGGGGCATGCCGGAGACCCGCTTCAGCTCGCGCTCGGCCTCCTTGCGCGCTTCCTCGGGAAGGTTGGCCTTGGCGATTTTCTCCGTGTACTCGGTGATGAGGGAGGACGAATCGTCCATCTCCCCCAGCTCCTTCTGGATTGCCTTCATCTGCTGGCGGAGGAAATACTCCCGCTGATCCTTCTCCATTTCCTCTTTTGCTTCCGTCCTGATCTTCTGGCCGAGGCTGAGCACCTCTTTCTGGTGGCCCAGCTGGGCGATAAGGGCGCGGAGCTTCTCCTTCACCGAGTCCATCTCCAGTACCCTCTGTGCCTCGGAAGACTCGAGCTGGCCGTTGGCGGCAACCAGGTACGCGAGGTACCGGGGATCGGTGACGGTGGCGAGGAATCGGGCAGCTTCATTGGGGATATTCGGGGAGAGCTCCACCACCTCGCGTCCCAGCTCGCGCAGGCTCGCCATGAGCGCTTCGATCTCGAGGTCGGATTCGACGATCTCGGGAGCGGGCGTGATGCGGGCCCGCAGGTACTGCTCGGATGAAATCCAGTGCAGGACGCGGAAGCGCTCCAATCCCTGGACCACGACCTGCATGGTGCCGTCCTGTCCGCGCACGACGCGCAGTATCCTGGCCACGGTGCCGATCTCGTGCACCTGCCCGGGGAGCGGCTCTTCGATCGTCGCGTCCTTCGACGCAACCAGGCCGACCAGGTTGTCCGCCTGCATGGCGTCCTCCACGAGCTTCACGGATCGGGCAATGCCCACCGCCAGAGGGATGACGGAAAAGGGGAATGCAACTGTATCACGGAGGGGCAGAATCGGGAGCTCCTTGGGGATGCTCACTGACTGCTCGCTGTTTTTCGGTCTCAAGAAACTTGCCATAATGTTCAGTCGTCCTTTCGCTGGAGAAAAGATACTAGCACATTGCGAATTTACAAAATTGCGAGCTGCAGCAAGATCCGGGTTGCTGTCCCGGATGCGTGCCGCTACATTCACCACATGGGCATCAGCGACATACTCCTTCTCCTGGGGCTTTCCGCCATATGGGGGAGCTCATTCATTTTCATCAGGTATCTCGCCCCGCTGATCGGTCCCGTCGCCACCGCGGACATGAGAATGGTCGTGGCGGGCGTGGTCCTTGTCCTTTTCTTCGTTGCCATCCGATTCAAATCGGACTGGAGGAAGAACTGGCGGCACTTCCTGGTGATCGGTCTCGTGAACTCGGCCGTACCGTTTGTCCTCTACTCCATAGCGGCGCTGTACCTGCCGGCCGCCATGGAGGCGATTTTCAATTCCATGTCCCCGATGTTCGGCGCGCTTTTCGCGGCCCTGTGGCTCGGAGAAAAGCTGACGCTCCGAAAAATCGCCGGGCTCATCTTTGGCATTGCGGGAGTAGTGGTGATGAGCAGCCTGGGCAACCTGCCCGCGAATCCTGAAACGAGCCTTGCCATCCTGGCGTGCCTCCTGGCGCCGATGTGCTATGGTCTGGCCGGCGTGTACATCAAGAAGCGGGCAGCCGGCGTGAAGCCCCTGGCAATCGCCGGAGGGAGCCAGCTTCTGGGCGGTCTCGCGTTGATGCCTTTCCTGCTGGTCTCCCCTATGACCGTGTCCGCCCTCAGCGCGCGGGTTGTCATGCTGGTCGCGGTCTTTGCTCTTCTCTGCAGCGCTCTTGCATACGTGATCTACTACAAGCTGATTTCCGACGTGGGTCCCACCAGGGCACTGACGGTGACGTTCCTCATCCCGGTTTTTGCAATGCTCTGGGGCGTCCTGTTGATCGGAGAGCGGGTCACCGTGAGCATGGCGGGGGGCGCTTTGATCATCCTGGCGGGAACTTTCCTTGTCACGGCCCCCCGCAGGAAGGCTGCGCTCAAGGCACAGGGGGCAGGCTGACCGCGAGGCCGGCTCCGCGTACGGGCATGCCGCTCAGAGGAGGTCTTTGCGCTTCTGCTCGAACTCCTCTTTGTTGATCTCGCCTTTCGCATAGCGCTCTTTGAGGATCGCGAGGGCCGAGCTGTCGTTTGCAGATGAGCGCGATTGATGCGCCAGGTAGCGTATGAGAAAAACAATGGCCGTCACGACAAGCGCCCAGAACACGACCATGGCGATGGGCCCCACCCAGGCCATCCAGGGCAGCATGTGACCGTAGCCGAACCTTCCCAGACCATACCACATAGTGGACTCCTCGTGCTCAATCATAACGGCCAGGGATCGGAGAGGCCAGTTAAGTTACCTTAACCAGGCCATAACAGAACGGCAACGGGGGGATTGCGAACGCACGGAGTACCGTGCATGCGAACGCACGGAGTACCGTGCATGCGTCTCTCAGGCCCGCGGCATTCCTGCGTCGGCGTGCGGGATCCGAGGCTCCTCTCCGCCACGCCTGATTTCACGGATCGTCGAGAAGTAGGCGGCCATCCGCGCGCCGGGCAGGAGATGCGTGGAGAAAAGCGCTTCCTCCAGGACCTCGGTCACGAGCGCGAGTTGACCGCTCTTGTCCGGGAATGCGGCCGCGAGCCGGAATGCGTATTCAAGCGGGGCATCGAATCCGCGGTACGGCACGCCGCGGCTCTCCCCCCATGCGAGCAGTTGTACGTAGGCTTTGAGGACCCTGCTCGTCTGAAGCCTCTTTCTCCTCGGGAGGGTGTACGGCGGAGGGCCGCGTGCCGCGTTTCGCGCATCATCCCGCGCGTCCTCGCTCGCCCTCTTCGGGCCTTCACGGCCCTTGAAGGACAGCCATGCACGGAGTCGTCGGGCGAGGCGGCGGCACGCGCGAAGGAAATCGCTCAGCTTGCGGCGGACAAAGTCGACAAGGCTGCGTTTTCGCAGGCTCGCAAGGAAGTCTTCCGAAAGCAGTGGGGAGACCAGAAAGAAGTAAAGCCCCAGGATAAATGCGATGCGTATCAGCCGGCCCAGGATGAAAAGAAAGAGAAGGAAGAGTGGGGTGGGAGAGGCGCCCGAAATTGCCCGGGTCATTTCCGCGTACCGCTGCTGCTGCTCGAGGATGCTCCGCACCGGATCGAGGAGTCGCCAGATCGGTATTGCCGGGAATGAGCGAAAGAGTCTTTCCAGAAGACCGAGAAGCGCTGAAAGGGGAAGGGGAGCGTCGTTGCGCGCGAGAAGGAGCACGAGCGGAATGCTCACCAGCGGCACGGCGACGATGGTTCCCATTCGGGACCATTCGAACCGGGCCGGCACAACAATCCCCTCGCCCAGGAGAAGCTGATCCTGGATGTACATGTTCATGGTCCCTGTGACAAGGAAGCCGAAGAGCGCGTGCGAGGCGGCGAGCACCAGCGCCTGCGATTGCAGCGGGACCTTCAATGCCGCCGCGAGGAGGAGCAGGACGAAAATCACGGCCTGAAAGAGAGCCTCGACGAGCTTGACCGCGCGGAGAGAGCGGGCCGAGATCTCCGCCTGCAGGGAGGAGTCTCGGAGGGCATGGAGCATGTTTTCGCCCTTCCTGCCGGCAATTGCGCTGAGGAGGAGCTCCCTTTCCCGCAGGCATCGATGGAGGATCCACACGCATATCCACTGGGCAAGGGTGAGACCGAGCGGGTAGATGAAATCGACGTGCACGAGCGCTGCCACATGCGTCTGCAGGCCGCGCAGTGTCCCGAGGGCGAGCCACACGACGACCATGACGGCCAGAAGCTCCCTGAGACGCGCGAGAATTCCCGCTCTCTCCGCGAACAGCACATTTGCCATGACCGCCTCCTCCGCCCCGACGGCAAGGAGAACCAGGAAGAACAGCGGCGGAGGAAATGCCAGCGCGGGGAGGATTGCGCGGACAATCGAGTCCAGGCAGAGCAGGAAAAGGGAAGGAAGGGAGATTGCGATCAGAGGGTGAACAGTGGAACGATGGAGGCGCAGGTATTTTTCAGTGATCGATGAGCTCATTGCCGTATTCCGAAACGACAAAGAGAGGAAACTCCCTGGTCAGGAGCTCGCGCGGCGCCAGGGAGTCCCCTCCCATGAGGAACAGCTCGACCGCATTCCCTTTCTGCTTCACTTCCCGCAGGAATCCATGCTGAACGTCCGTGAGCAATGGGGTGATCACCTTTATGTGCGTGCGGACGGGAATATCCACGCCGGACGCGTACAGCAAGCGCGTGAAATCACCGGCCGCGCGGGATACATCCATGCGCGCGAGCATCTCCAGTATCGCCGCGGCGTGGCCGGGCGCGCCGCTGATGCGCGCAACGGGAGATCCCCCTCCCTTCAAGGAGGCGGAGGAGATCAGTCCGATCTCCTGGCCGAGGGAAAAGAAGTGCATGACCAGGGAAGCAGCCATGACCGCGGCCCGTTCCACCCAGAGGGAGCGGAACCGGAAAGGATAGTCCTCACTGTTCATGTTCATCAGGATCAGCACCGGAGCGAAAAGAAAGGGGACATACTCCATCGTGTGCAGGCTTCCCATACGGGCGGAGACCTTCCAGCTGATCTTGCGCGCGTCGTCCCCCGGTACGTACTCGCGAAGCGAGCGGTAGCGCGTGAGATCCTCGTACAGCCGATCCTGGCTGCGTACATTCCCTGCCGGCAGGCCGGTTGACAGCGGCAGTCGGAGGGGGAGCACTTCGGGATAGATGATCAGCCGCTCGACCTCGCCGAAGGATCGCCTCCACGGGAAGAAGCCCAGGGGATCGGAGCCGAGGAGAGCGGCAGGTCCGACCGAGTATTCGCCTCTGTGCTGGCTTTCAATCGTGTAGGAGATCCTTCGCTTCTCCCAGGGGCGCAGTCGAATGACGAACTTGCCCGGTTCACGCGAGAACAGGGGTCCGATCGTGTCGATCAGGCTGACACCGGGCACGGGGAACGGGCCCCTGTTCTCGATTGTCAGCACGATCTGGATCGGATCGAATCGATGCGCGCGAAGACGAAGATCGTGACGCCGCACGACCAGGGCCCCGGCCACGAAACGGGAATGCGCGAACGAGAGACCGAGCACGGCAAGGTAGAGAAGAGAAATGATCTGGAGAATCCGAAAGGGGAAGAACAGGAGGACCGCGATGAGAAAGAATGAGAGCGGCCACCGAATCGTCTTCACTTCTCGACTTTGACCACCGGTACCTCGACCGACTCGCTCACGTCACGGAGAATTTCCTCGGCGGTGATTCCCTTCACCATGGACTCAGGCCGCAGGAGCACCCTCTTGATGCAGGCGGGCAGCAGCATCTCCTTGACATCCTCGGGAATAACGTAGTCCCGGCCCCGAATGGCGGCAAGGGCCTGAGCGCTCTTGTAGAGGGCGAGAGAGCCCCGCGGGGAAATGCCGAGCCGGAGACGCGGCTCTCGGCGGGTGACGGCGGACAGATCGAGAATATAGTCGCGCACGGCGGAGCTCACGTGGACCTGGACGACCGCTTCCTGCATCTCCCGCACGGCCGTCAGGTGCGTCACCGCGTCGACGTCCAAGACGGGATGCGTGGTCCGCCGCTGACTCTCCAGGATCTCCGCCTCCGCGCCTCGATCAGGGTACCCGATCCTCAGTGACAGCAGGAATCGGTCTTTCTGAGCCTCGGGCAGAGGGAACGTGCCTTCGAACTCCACGGGGTTTTCCGTTGCCATGAGGAAGAAGGGATCGGGCAGGGGGATGCGGTTTCCCTCTATGCTGATCTGGTTTTCGGCCATCGCTTCCAGGAGCGCGGACTGTGTCCGGGGCGTGGCGCGGTTGATCTCGTCGACCAGCACGACGTTTGAGAGGATGGGGCCCTCGCGGAAGGAAAACTCACCCGTCTTGGGATTATAGACCGACACCCCCAGGATGTCCGCCGGAAGCAGGTCGGGAGTGCACTGAATGCGTTTGAAGGTCCCGCCGAGGCTCTGACCGATGGCGCGTGCCGCGATGGTTTTTCCCACGCCCGGCACGTCCTCGATGAGCACGTGCCCCCTGCAGAGCAGGGCAACGAGCAGCTTTTCCACCACGTCACCCTTGCCGTAGAAGGCTCTCTCCGTGGATTGCCTGATCAGCTCCGACCATTCGCGGACTTTCTTCACGCCTGGTTCTCCCTCCTCCTGTGCCTCACATCTCGAATATCTTTCCCGGATTGAGAATCCCGTCTGGATCCAGCGCCTTCTTGATCGCCCGGAGGGCGGAAAGATGAGAGAGGCTGAGATTTCGAAGGAAGTACGTGCGCCTGGAGAGGCCGATTCCGTGCTCGCCCGAGATGACGCCTCCACGGCCGACGACGTCATCGTAGATCGCCTCCCGCACCCGCTCGCGCTTCTCCCGCCAGTCCGGCAGGTCCGGGCCGACGATCCCGTCCGCAAGCAGGCCGCGGAGAAAATGCGTGTGCACGTTTCCGTCAGCCGCGTGGCCGAATGTCGGCAGCGAGACGCCGAGACGGGATTCCAGATCGTGCACGAGGGCGACGTGCGCCGCGATTTCCGACCTCGGCACACAGACATCGAACAGCTCCGCCGTCGCCGCCCTGATCCCTTCATAGAGCATGCTGCGCAGCTCGAGGATTTCCGCCTGCCTGCTCTTCTGATCCGTCAGCAGCACGTCGAGGGCACCGGCAGTCTCCAATACCGCGCCGATGGATTCCGCCTGGGAGAGCGTGTCCTGCTCGTCGCGGCCGTCCACGATGATCATGAGCGATGCGTCACCCTCACGCGCCGGCCACGTCTTGTTCAGCAGGCGTTCCGCGGCCCGGGTGACGGAATGCTCCACGAACTCGACGGCGCACGGGAGGATGCCCCTGCTGAGAATGCCCGGAACCGCTTCGATGGCCTGCCGGCTGGTGGAGAAGGGCGCAAGGATTGTCTGGACGGATCCCACGGGCGGGAGGAGCCCGAAGGTGATCCGCGTGATCACTCCCAGGGTACCCTCGGATCCGATCATGAGGTCCATGAGGTGGTAGCCCGAGCTGGACTTGATGTACTTGCCGCCCAGGTCGAGAACCTCCCCGCTGGCAAGCACGACCTGAAGGCCGAGCACGAAACGCCCCACCGTGCCGTACTTTACCGCGCGCACCCCGCCGGCATTGGCGGCCACCGCGCCCCCGACAAAAGCCCCCTCGTCTCCGGGGTGCGGGGGGAAGTACAGGGACATTTTCTGTACCTCCTCGTACAGCCTGTTCAGGCTCAGTCCGGCCTGCACGGTGATAGTGAGGTTCGCAGGGTCGGTGTCGACCACGCGGTTGAGGAGCTCCATGGAGAGCACGATGCCCCCGGGGGAAGCGATACACCCTCCGACAAGACCCGTGCCGCCTCCGCGCACCGTGAGCGGGACCTTCTCATCCCGGCAAAGCGCGACGATTGCGGCAACTTCCCGCTCATCGGCGGGCTTCACCACCGCCTCGGGCAACATCCCGGAAGGATCGCGGGTGAACTCGTCATGCCCGTACGGCTCGAGCGCAACAGGGTCCGTGACCACCCGATCCCCCGCAATCTCCTGCGCTTTCTTCAACCATGATGAGCGGAGCGGCATTGCTCCTCCTTACGGGTGAGCGGCTTACACCTCGATCGTCGTGCCCTCCTGGGCAACGGTGACCTTCATGTTTGTTTTTCCCTCGAGTGTCGCCACATATGCGCGATGCAGGCCGGCCAGCTCGCGATCCGTGCGCAGTGGCTCGTGATGGAAGAGCACAAGGTGCTTGACGCCCGCCTTGTGCGCGGCGCCAATGGCCCATCCGAAGTAGCTGTGGCCCCATCCGATCTTCCCCGCGAAGTATTCCTTTCTCGTGTACTGCGTGTCGTGAACGAGCAGGTCGGCCCCTTCGAAGAACTTCTGAACCTTTTCGTTCTCCTCCCGGGCAGCAAGCTCCCCCTCCTTGACCGCGGCCGCGTCGTAGCTCGGATCCTCCGGACTGACGTCGAAGAAATTGCGGTATGGTTCGTGATCGTATGCCGTGCAAAAGACCTTTCCCTTGTATTCGAACCTGTAGCCGAGCACGAGGATGGGATGATTCAAGTACTTGGTAGTGACCGTCAGGCCGCCTCCGAGATCGAGGTTTCCCTCTTTGAGCGAGATGTATTTGATGTTGGCCCGCAGCTCCTCCAGCCGCACGGGAAAATAACGGTAGCGAAGCTGCTCTCCCACTATCTTTTCCAGGGTGTCATCCTCGTAGGAGACGGGACCATAGATGTCCAGCTCCGTGGTCGGGATGAAGATGGGCGTGAAGAAGGGGAAGCCCATGATGTGGTCGAAGTGGGTGTGCGTCAGGAATACCTTGGTTTTGATGGGGCCCCGGGGGAAGTCCTTTTTCATGACATGGCCTGCCAGCTCCCGGATGCCCGAGCCCAGGTCGATGACGATCAGCCTGTCCTCTTCCCCGAAGCGCAGCTCGAGGCAGGAGGTGTTGCCCCCATACTTCACGGTGGTGGGTCCGGGCACCGGGATCGAGCCTCGCACTCCCCAGAAGGTCAGGCGGATGGCCACGGCGGGGCTCCTACTGGGACACGCTCAGGAAGATCTTGGCCTTGTCGATCTCGCCGTTGGCCTTCTCCTCCATCGCCTCCAGATCGTCCAGGGTGATGCCCAGCTCTTCGAACACGCTCGAGGGCAGCTTTTCAGGGTAGCGGTCACCCGAGAATCCGATCTGGTAGGTGTTGGCGAAGAAGTTTGCGGCTGCCACGGTGAGCAGCACATCACGGTGCGCGCCGGGGTACGCGTCGAGGAAATGGTGGAAGAAGACAACGTCCTCCATGACAGGGCCAAGGCTCCAGTTTTTGATGATGAGCCTGCCCACCTCGCAGTGGTTGACCTCCATGGTGCGCTCCTCAAGCAGGTACAGGGGAGCGTGCTCCTTGTCCGTGAGGGAAAGGGCCGTGACATACTCCGCCGACAGCTTGTTGTTCAGCGGGATCTTGCCGATATCGTGCAGGAGCCCGGCCACGAAGTACTCCTCGAGCTGCTTGGGGTCCTTCCTGCGTTTGATGGCGATGAGCTTGGCGATCACCCCCACGCAGAGGGAATGGCGCCAGAATCCGTCGATATTCAGCGCCTGGAAGTTGCCTTTCTTTCCGAGCTGGCCGAGCACCGCTGTGGACAGGGCAAGATTCTTCACTGTATTGATCCCCAGCATGATGATGGCGCGAACCAGGCTGGTGATCTGGTTGTTCAGGCTGTAATAGGCCGAGTTGATGAGCTTCATCACGCGTCCCATGAGCACCGGGTCAAGGCTGATGACCTGGTTGAGATCCGATGGGGAGGTCTTGGGGTCGTTGGCAATCTGGAGGATCTTGGACACCGTGATGGGCAGGCTGGGCATCTTGGCGATGTAGGTCTGAATGACTGCGAGTACCCGATCTTTGTCCTGCATACCCTATTTCAGACTCCCCATCCGGGCGACGATGGATTCGATCCGCTCTCTCATTGCCGCGGCCACTGCCTTGTCGGGGTGCCACGCCGAAAGGTCCTTGAGGTAGGAGAACGTGTCGACGATCAGGGAGCGCGTCATGGGCTCTTTCCTGTGAGGGACAACCGGCTGGAATTGTTCTGCGATTTTTTGTCGCAGCCCTTTTTTCCCCGCCAGCTGCGCCTTGAGGGATTCCATGGCAAGGCGCTCATTGCTCCCCCGAAACCGGTTCTTGTCGCGTTCGGGAAGATAATCCGACAGTTTTCCCAGATAGTCAAGGAGATCGCCGGGGTTTGAGGGCCCCGCGGCCCCCTTGTCCAGCTTGTCTCTCACGCCGTCCAGGTAGTCGCGGAGCTCCTGACGCACGTCCTCGCCGGTGCGTGCGGATTTTTCTGGTTCGCTGGTCGGAACGAGCTCCACCGCCGGGGGCGGTGCTTCTTCCCACCCAACAGGGGCCTGGGGCGCGGGAGACAGCGGGGGCGCGGCACGTCGGGGTGCGGCCGGTCGTGATGTCTGGCGCGGCGTCTGGCGCGGCGCGGCCGGGGCGGAAGGTGCGGGGGCATGACCCGCGGGCCCGGGCGGCCTCGAGCCGGGGCGTTGTGGCGCGGGGGCGGAGGGTGCAAGTGGCTTCGGTGCAGGGCGTCCCGGCGCGTGCCGCTTCGCCGCCGGAGGCGCGGGCTTTGCCACCGGTCCGGGCCGGGGCCTTGCAGCCTCGGCCGCAGGACGCTGTTCCCTCGGTTGCGCCTGCGTCTGGGCTGCGGGCGGCCTGTTCGGCGGCGGCTCCGGCTCAGGCGCCAGGGGCACCGGCTCCGGCTCAGGCTCCAGGGACACCGGCTCCGGCTCCCATTCGATCTCGGGCTCCGACTCGGACACGGCAAAAGGCTCGAGCTCGGGTCCGCCCGCCTGCGAAGACTCGCTCTCCGCGGGCATTTCGCTCTGCACGAAATCGCTGCGCCTTCGTCTGGGCTGCCGCTCCGGCTCCTCATCCTCCTGGTCCGCTGCCGCGTACCGGGGAAGACCCTCGAATTGCGGCATCGCTCCCGGCAGATCCATCACGATCGGCCTCAGGGGAGAAGGGCCGGCCTGCATGGCCTCGGGCCGCGGCATGTTCACGATGATGGGGGGCGCCTGCGGAGGGTGCTGGTTTCTCTCATCGACCTTGCGGGAGAGAGTTTTCATTTCGTCGAACAGCCTGTCGACGATCTTCGACTGTGCCGCAACGGACTCCTTCAGGGAATTGGCGAGCACGGACTCGGCCTGGGGGGACAGGGTAAGCTGAGATTGCTGCGGGGGCTGCACGGACGGGGGGGGCGGCGCGGGCAAAGGGGGCTGCAGTTGATAGGGCTGCGGCGCGAACACCGGTGGCCCGCCCATGGGCGGGGCTCCCTGCTTCTGTCCCCCGGCCTGCTGAGAGGGGAGCTGCGGCTGCGGCTCGAACATCTGCAGGGCAGGATTCTCTTCATAGAGCTCCTGGTCTTTCAATAAGTTCACCAGGTTGGGCGGCCGCTCGTCCTCGATGGAGACCGATTCCTCGGGGATCGATTCGTCGACCTCCTCCAGCTGAAGCTCTTCGTCGGTTTCCCGCACGGCGAAAACGGGCTCCATGCCTCCCACGTTGATGATGGGGACCGCCTCTTCTTCCAGAGGCTCGATGTCCTCGATCATGATCGAATCGTCTTCCGGTTTCACCCTTTCAGGCGGCGCGGATTCCACGGCCAGCTCCCTGAGCTTGCGGATGGTCTTTTCCCGCTCGTCGCGGAAATCCTTCTCGTGTTCGGAGATGGCCTGCTCGTACTCATCCATCGCCCGGCTGAGCGCTTCCATGTCCCGCGGATCCGTGCTCTGCTCGAGTCTGTTGATCAGGCCTTCCATGGTGTCGATGGCCTTCTGCGGCTCGCCCAGCTCGCGGTAGAGTTTCGCCAGTCGGGAGCTGGCATCCTTGTCCTCGGGAAATGCCTCCCGCACCTCGCTCAGAGTCTGCGCCGCCTGCCGGAGATGACCCTGCTTGGCAAAGATGTCGGCCAGAAGAATCCTCGCGCGCGGGTCGTCCGGCTTCGCGGAAAGGTAGCGCTGCACCTCTTCATGTGCCCGGGCCGTCTCGCCGGATTCCTTCCAGAGAAATGCGCGGTCCAGCCGAAAATCCTGGTCCTCGCCGCCGAGTGCTTCGAGCTTTTCGAAGCATTCCAGCGCTTTTCCCTTTTCTCCCGCCCTTTCGTACGCCAGGGCGAGCCCTTTGAGCGCTTCCCGGTGCGCGGGCTGCGCGCCGAGCACCGCCGTGTACTGCTTGATTGCCTCGGGGAAATTCTCCAGCCCGCGAAGGATGCCGGCCAGACGCAGGCGCGCCTCCCGGTTGCCCGGCTCCATGGACAGCAGCCGGCGCAGCTCCTCCATTGCTTCGGTGAGCCTGCCCTCGCCTTCCAGAAGCGAAGCGAGGTTCTCCACCGCCTGCACGTAGTGGGGGTCGGCCTTCATGGAGTCCCGATAGACCTGGGCCGCCTCTTCCCGCTTGCCCTGGGCCGCCATCACGACGCCGAGGTTGTTGAGCGCGCGCGCGTTGCGGGGCTCGGTGCGCAGCACCTCGCGCAGAGTCTTTTCGGCTGCGCGCTCATCTCCCAGACCGTGGAGGGTCACGCCGAGATTGTTGAGCGCGTCGGTCCAGCCCGGCTTGGCCCGCACGGCGGCATCGTATTCCTCGCGCGCTTCCTTGATCCTGCCGATCCGCTCATATACCACGCCGAGGTTGTAATGCAGGCGCGGCTGGTTGGTGTCCGCCTGCAGCCCTTTCTGGTAGACGCGGATGGCGTCCCCGTACCTGCCCGCCGCCTCCAGGACGGTGCCGAGGTTGATATAGGAGGCGACGAAGGTGGGGTCCACCGCAATGGCCTTCTGGAAGTTCTCTTCGGCCAGCGCATTGTTGTTCAGAGATTTGTAGACGTTGCCCAGATTGTAGTACACGTCCCCGCGGCGGGGGGAGAGACTGATGGCTTTCTCGAAATGCGGGATGGCCTCGCCGAAGGACTGGATTCTTTTAAAGATGACTCCCAGATTGTTGTGCGCCTCGGTGTAGTCGGGCTTGAGATCCACCGCTTTCTGGAAAAGCTCGATCGCTTTGCGGAACCTGCCGGTTTTCTCGCACACGCTTCCCAGGAGGTTGTATGCCACCGGGGACTCGGGCAGGACTTCCAGGATGCGCATGGCCAGCTTTTCCACGAGCGTGAACTCGCCCATCTTGAACGCATTGCGCGCCCGGGTGAGGATTTCCGCCGTGGCCATGGGTTTCATCTATAGATCCTCGACGGGCGGGCGCTCACCTCAGTGCCGAATTCGCTTTGCTGCCTCGGAACCGAGGAGTCGTACGCGGTCACGGCAAAGTAGTACAGGCTCCCATTGTCCAGGCCGTCGATCACGATGGTCGTGGCCGTCCCCGCGTCGATCGGAGACTCGCCCTGCGCGGCGCCCGTGCCGAGGAAGTTGTGCGGCGCAGCGCCGTAGTAGACGAGATAGCCTTTCACGCCAAGGTCGTTCACCGCGCGCCACGTGAGGGTCACCTTCCCGTTGCCGGGGCTCGCCATGAGCCCCGCGGGAGGAGCGGGGGGCGGGTTGGGCTCGTAGACGATGGTGAGATCGGACACGCGCGGCGACTGCGCGCGGCGGCCGTCCGGATAGAGCTCCACCCTGAGCTGGATATAGCGGGCCTTGAGCGTGTCCTTGAAATCAGTGCCGGGGGTGAAGGGCACCCAGTCGGTCGGTCCGCCGAGAAGCTGTTTGCCATTCCACATATCCGCCGTCTTGTAGTAATACTCCACGGATGTATCCGAGGGTGTCGATGCAACCGCCTCGATACGCGCAATGCGCGTGGAGGAAAAGCCGAGGTCGAGGATCCGTGAAGTGGCCGCACCCGTCTTCCCGAGAAAGCGCGAGATGACAGGGTCATCGACAGCGCGCCGGGAGATCCGCAGCTCGTCCAGGAAACCGGTGAAACCCGCGCCGAACGTCACGGGCGCCGCGTGCGCCAGTCCCACCTTCGGCACGGCGATGGATCCCGACTCGGTTCCCGTGTCGGTTGTGTGCAGGATGGCCTCGGGCAGCCCGTCAAGCCTGTATTCGAGAAGGCCTTCGCGTGCATCGAAGCGCAGCAGATGGTGGTGCCACGCGCGCGGCAGGAGCTGACGTGTCCCGACGAGCAGGACGGGAAGCCGCTCCCCGTTGGGGAGCGTGAAGAGATTTTGAAAGTCCCAGACAAGTCTCCTGTCCTGGATGCGGCACTGCAGGCTTTGCGAGAGCAGCTTCGCGCTCTGGCCGGCGCTTTCACGCGAAACCCCGGTCCAGGCGATGATCGATTCTCCGTTGGAAAGCGTGGCGGGATAAAGCCAGAACTCTATGGTGAAGTCGCCCCAGACGGCGCCGGGAGAGAACATCGCGTCCGGTGGTGCCTGGAAGCCCACCCCCCGCGCGTCTCCCGTAAAGGCTGCGCTCCCTCTTCCCAGCGCCGTGACCGAATCCGTGATGAGGGGGGGGCTCCCTTCCAGGGCGTAGCTGCCGGTCGCGTCCGTCGTACCCGGGGCGTCGAAGTGGAGAAGAAGCTCGGTTGCGCTGTCCGGGGCGTACTCCCCGTTCGCAAGGGCAAGATCCTGAAATCCCCACCTTCCGGGGACCGCGGAGACACCCTCCAATGTCTGCATCTCACCCCACAGGTTCCCCTTTCCCAGCTCGATGGACTTCTCCAGCGCGCAAAGCGGACCCGCGAGGAGCAGCAGACAGAGAAAGACCGTCCCGGAGCGCGGTTGTTTCCGGACCATGATTCTGTACATTAGTATTATAATCGGTATCGAGGGGTGTATCTATTGAAGGCTTTCCACGATCCGCGGGACCGCGAATATCCCGACAGGCCCGGCGTCTATATCATGAAAAACGTCGAGGGCACGCCCATCTACGTGGGGAAGGCGCGAAGCCTGAAAAACAGGATCCGCAGCTACTTTGCCGGTGAGAAAGACATCAAGACACGGTTCCTCCTGGCCCACATGACGGATATCGAGGTCATCATCACCAACACGGAGTACGAAGCGCTGATTCTGGAGAACAACCTCATCAAGCAATGGACGCCGCAGTACAACATCAATCTCAAGGACGGCAAGACCTATCCGGTGATCAGGCTCACCGCGGAGGAGTTCCCCCGAGTCTACAGGACCCGCCGCATGATCTTCGACGGCTCGGAATACTTCGGGCCGTTTCCCAAGCCTCACCAGATCGACCTTTACCTGAGGCTTATCGAGCGCCACTTCCCCTTGTGCAAGTATCGCGGCTCCCAGAAAAAGCGCGCGTATCCCTGTCTCAACTATCACATGGGGCGGTGCGCGGGGGCCTGCTGCGGCAAGATCACCCGGGAGGAATACCTGAAGATCGTGGATGGCGTGCGCAAGCTCCTCTCTGGCCGCAGCGCGGAGCTCCTGCGTGAATTAAGAGAGAAAATGAAAGCTGCCTCGGAGACCCAGGAGTTCGAGAGAGCGGCGAAGCTCCGCGACCAGATCGTGGCAATCGAGGAGGTGTCCGTCGAGCAGAGGGTGATGGAGTTCACGGAGGAAGACCGGGACTACATCGCTCTTGCACCCTGCGGAGAAGCGCAGGTCATCGTCGTGCTGCAAGTAAGGGAGGGCAAGCTCCTGGGCAAGGAGGTTTTCGAGGTGGCGGAATACGCGCCCGACGAGGAGGCACTCTCTCACTTCGTGGCGCGCTACTACGCGGAAAGGAAGGCCGTCCCCGAGGCGGTGTATGTCGGCCGGGAGCTGGACGTGGAGAACCTCTCCAACTTTCTCCGCGAGCTCGCCGGCAGGCAGATCGCGGTGAAGTTCCCCCAGCGCGGCAAGCACACGCAGCTCATGGCCATGGCCGAGTCGAACGCCCGGGAGGAGGCTGCCAAGGCGGCACGCGGGGCGGAGATGACCATGGCGCTCGAGGGGCTCAGGCTTGACCTGGGCCTGCCGACCCTCCCCCGCAGAATCGAGGGGTTCGATATCGCGCACCTCGAAGGCACGGACACGGTTGCCTCAATGGTGCGGTTCACCGACGGCAGGCCGGACAGGAAGCTGTACCGCGCATTCACGATCAGGAGCCTGAACGGAAAAGTGGATGACTTTGAATCGATACGCGAGGCGGTGGCCCGCCGGTATACACGGGTGGTGAACGAAGAGCTGGACCGGCCCGACCTGATCCTCATCGACGGAGGAAAGGGCCAGCTCGGTGCCGCCCGAGGCGTTCTGATCGCGCTGGGCCTGGACGCGATGCCCGTGATCGGGCTGGCCAAGAAGCAGGAGGAGATCTTCATACCCGGCCGGGAAGAGCCCCTTGTTCTGGACGAGGCCTCGCCTTCCCTGCGCATACTGGAGCAGGTTCGCAACGAGTCCCATAGGTTCGCCACGACCCTCAACAAGAAGAAGCGCGCGAAACGGGTGGCGCTCACATTGCTGGAAGCGGTGCCGGGGATCGGTCAGGCGCGCAGCAAGCGGCTGATGAGGGTGTACGGCTCGATTGAAGCGATCATGGGGGCGACGGTGGACGAGATCCAGAAGAAGGCGGGCATCCCTAGAGAAACTGCCTCCATGCTCCTTGCCCGGCTTTCGCAGCGATATAATAGACCAGCAGGTGCAGAAGAAGCGCGTGCAGGTCGCTCCTGACGGAGCGGAAGCGCTCGTCGAAAACGGCCAGGAGCTGCACGATATCCTCGATCTCAGCGGCGGAAAACTTCCTGTTTCCCGTATTGTAGGTCTTCTGGTTCTTCTTGCTGAATATCTTCAGCTTGGGGAAGGCCTCCGCGGACTCATAGTTGTCGGCGAGCATCCGTTTGAAACCTGCCAGCCGGCGGAACTGCACGAGAAGACCGCTTGCAAGCTGCGTTGCCTCCGCCTCGCGGGAGAGCAGGATCTTGTCCAGCACTTCCTCCGCATCCGTCAGCTCCCTCTCACAGATCTTGTCGAAGAGGGTGAAGACATTTTCTTCCTTGGAGTGATAGATGTACTGCTCCACGCTGTCCAGCTGGATCGTCGTGTCGGGGCCAAAGAACAGGGCAAGCCGCTCGCACTCCACCCGCATGTCACGAGTGTTGTTCTCCACCATGTCCAGGATGTACTCCACCGCCAGCGGATCGATGGCGATCTTTTTCTGCCGGAAAAATCCGGTGACCCAGCCCTGCTTCTGATTGTCGAACATTTCCCAGAAGATCTTCTGATTCTCCTTGGGAATGGCAGCCGAGATCTTCCTGTCGATCTCCCCCGCAAAGCCGGGGCTTACCAGGATGAGGGTCGCATCCTTTGCCGGTGAGCCCAGGTACTCCACCAGCGCGGCCACCTCCTCCGCACGCTTGACCTCCTCCGCGTTTGCCAGGATCACGAGACGGTGCGCGCTGAAGAGAGTCTGGTTGCGCAGGCACAGAATCACGTCGGCCATGCGGCTCTCCCCCGCGTAGAATCGGGTGACCTCGGGCTTCTCTCCCCGCTTTGCCGCGAGACCCTGCGTGATCTTTTCGATGAATGAGATCTTTTCCCCTTCCTCGGGACCGAGGAGAAGGTGTGCCGGAACCTCGCGCGGCGCCGCCGCGGGGCTCACGGATAGGTTCTCATGAGGAAGGCAAGCCTCCCGAGGATTCGTACGTTCTGGGTGAAGAGCGGAGGGTACCTGGGATTCTCCGCCTTGAGGCGCACCCTGTTCTTCTCCACGTAGAACCGTTTGAGGGTCACCGCCTCGTCCACCATGGCCACCACGATGTCGCCATTGTCCGCCGTGCTCTGCTGCGTGACCACCACGACGTCTCCGTCTATGATGCCGGCGTCCTTCATGCTGTCGCCTTTCACCTGCAGGGCAAAGTGCGTGGATTTCCCCAGGGAGGCGGCCGGGACCTGCACGTAGCCCTGGAGGTTCTCCTCCGCGAAAAGCGGTCTTCCGGCGGCAACATTACCCAGAAGCGGAACGGATGCCACTTCCTCCCCGACCACCTCCGCGTCACGCAGGATCTCGATGGCGCGCGACCTGTTCTCGTGACAGCGCAGGTATGCCTTCTTTTCCAGGGCCTTTACGTGGTCGTAGCTTCCCTTCACGGAGAAACGGAAATTCGTGGCGATTTCCCGTATCGTGGGAGGATAGTGGTTGAGGCGGATGAACTCGCGGATGAAATTGAATACTTCCCGCTGGCGCTGGGTGAGACCCTTCATTTTCCTTTACTTCTCCGCCGTGATCTTCAACTTCTTCATCTTGCTGTGGAGATTGCTCGCATACACCCCCAGGGCGTCCGCGGCCCGGGAGATGTTGCCGCCGTTCTCCTTCAGCTTTGCCGCAATCAGGTCGCGCTCGAAGCTGTCGCGCGCCTCAGCGAGCGTCATCGTGGCATACGCGGAAAGCGCGCTGTCCGCCTCCTGGCGGGGGGTCGCACCGAGGAAGGACTTTACCGACGAGGCGGAGATCACAAACTCCTCCGCCATGATATTAATCCTCTCCACGAAGTTTTTCAATTCCCTTATGTTGCCCGGCCAATGATAGCCGCAAAGGAGGCGCATGCCCTCGGGGGAGACGGTCTTGGGCTCCTTGGCCGATGGCCGCTTGAACTTCTCCATGAAGTAGGCAACCAGCTCCGGCATGTCCTCGATCCGCTCACGCAGGGGGGGCACCGTGATGGGCACCACGTTGATCCGGAAGAAGAGATCCTCGCGGAACCGCCCGCTGCGGATCTGCTCCCGGATATCCTTGTTGGTGGCGGAGATCACGCGTACGTCCACCGAGAGGGATTCCTCCCCCCCGACGCGCTCGAAACGCATCTCCTGCAGCACGCGCAGGACCTTGGCCTGGGTGACAAGGGACATGTCCGCAATCTCGTCGAGGAAGAGCGTGCCGTGATGGGCCATCTCGACTTTGCCTCGCCTGCGCTGCAGGGCGCTGGTGAAGGCGCCCTTTTCGTGGCCGAAAAGCTCGCTTTCGATCAGGCTCTCCGGGATGGCCGCGCAGTTGAGCTCCACGAACGGCCGGCCCGCCCGGGCGCTGCGCGCGTGGATTTCACGGGCCACCAGCTCCTTGCCGGTGCCGTTCTCCCCCAGGATGAGGATCCGCGAATCGCTGCCGGCCGCCTGCTCGATGAGCCCCCGCACCGCCTTCATTCCCGGGCTGGAGCCCACCATCCTGTCGTCAATGAAGATGCTGTTTTTCAGAGTCCTGTTCTCGCGGCGCAGGTCCTCGATCGCGATTGCGTTGCGCACCACCGTCATGGTCCTGTCCAGCGAGAGGGGTTTTTCCAGGAAGTCAAAGGCGCCCATCTTGGTGGCCTGCACGGCCAGTGATATGTTCGCGTGGCCCGAGATCATGATGACTTCCACGTCGGGGAATTGTTCCCGGATCCTCTTCAGCACGTCGATGCCGCCCATGTTGGGCAGCCATACGTCGAGAAACACGAGGTCCACGGTGGAGGCGGCGAGCTCGGCCAGGCCCTGCGCGCCATCCTCCGCGGCGAGCACGGTGTAGCCCTCGTCCTCCAGGACGTCCCGGAGCACGGTACGGATGCCCGGCTCGTCGTCGATGATAAGGATGCTGCTCATGCCTGCGGCCCTCCCGCGGCCCCGGTCGGCAGGTCGATGAAGAACGTCGTGCCGGTGCTTCCATCGCTCTCGGCCCACACGTTGCCCTTGTGGTCGAACACGATGCGCTGCACGATGGCAAGCCCCAGTCCCGTGCCGTCTTTCTTGGTGGTGAAGTAGGGATCGAAGATGCTGTCCATGTTCGACTCGCTGATGCCGGTCCCCGTGTCGCTCACGGCAATTCGACAGAAGCTGGTGTGCGCCTTCTTCACGACGTCCGCGCGCACGGTGAGCAGGCCGCCTTCCGGCATGGCCTGGATGGCGTTGGTAAAGAGATTTGCGAAGACGCGCTTCATCTGGTTCCTGTCCACGGCCAGAACGACGGACTCGGGCACCTCCTTGACGTCGATCTTCACCCGGGAAGAAAGGTGCGCGTAGACGGAGGCAACCTCCCCGAGCATCTCCTTGAGAACGACCTCCGCCGGCCTGGGAACGGGCAGCTTGGCGAACTCCCCGAACTCGCGCAGCATCCTCTCCAGGTTCTCCACCTCGGTGATGATCGACGTGACGGCGGGATGCAGCACCTTTGCGAAGTCCTCGGCGCCCTCCTGGTGCTTCTTCAGCATCCGCTGGGCGGAGAGCTTGATCGGGGTGAGCGGGTTGCGGATCTCGTGCGCCAGGCGCTGGGCGATCTCCTGCCAGGCGGTGATCCTTTCCGCCTGCAGCAGCTTGCGCCGCGACCGCTCAAGCTCGGAGATCATGCCGTTGAATGAATCCACCAGGTTGGCAAGCTCGTCCCGGGGCCGGGTGAGGATGCGGAAGCTGAAGTCGCCTTCCGCCACCCGTCGCGTGGCGTCCTCCAGGTGCACAATGGGCCCGATGATCCTCTCGGTGAGAAGGAGGCTCACGAGAATCGTGATGAAGAAGATGGGCAGGGAGAACAGGAAGAAGAAGCCCACCAGCACGAGCCTGAAGAGCACGCGAAACTGGTCGAGCGCCGTGAAGAGGGTCAGGCTTTCGGTGAGCTTGCGTGCGTTCTTTCGGAGGTCGGCGGACAGAAGGGCGCTGGCCACGGCCGTGAGGCGCGCCCCGCCCACCGTGAAGCTTCGCACATCGCGCAGGATCGTCACGTCCTCCCGTACTTCCTGGCCGCCCGCCCCCTCCGCGCTGGAGAGCCGCGCGCGGGGGTCGCCGCGGAACGCAAGGTCCTTCCCCTCCCGGGAGAAGAGCTGCAGCGCACCGAGGCTTGAATTGACCGCCTGGATCTCCGTCCACGTCCTGTCAGGGGCGGAAGCGAAGTCGCCTACCAGGCCGGGGGCAAGAGGGCCGTCCATGAAGGAGCGAAGCACCTGGAGCCTTTCCTTCTGATAGGCGATGGCCATGTCGCGCGCGCCCCGCAAAGCGTCGCCGATGGAGGAGCTGAACCACGTTCCCATCGCCGAGTTGACGAACGTGATGCCGAGCATGGCCTGGGGTCCGGCGGAAAGCACGCTGACAAGGGTGAAGAACAGCAGGAGCCGCAGGCGCAAGCCCGCGCCGGACTGCCGCAGCGCCCGCTGGCGCAGCAGGCGCGTGATCTGGAAGACCGTGACCCCCAGGAGGACCAGGGGCAGGGCCAAGGCCACGAGGAGCGCAATGGTCGTGGTCCCGGGATCAGCACCCGCCATCGTCGTGATAAACGTCCGGGAAAAGGCGATGATCACGCCGATGAGGATGACGAACAGGAGCACCAGGGCGAGCAGGCCGCGCGATGTGTTCTCCGCCATGGCGGCCCGGTCCGCGACACGTTTCACGGCGCGTCCCTCCGTACCCAGGGACTGGTATAGGTGGCGGCTCTCCCCACCATGCTGACCAGGGTCAGGGGAGGCATGAGGCGTACGGGCTCGAACTGCGCCCGCGCCATGACGTACAGGACGGCCTGAGGGGCATGGGGACGGACGTACAGGGGGATCCCGGAGAGCGTGAAAAAACCCTTGAGCAGCTCGTCGACGCTCGCGAAGGACACACGCGTACCTGTGTCGGTCTCCACAACGAACCGGTCATCAAGGAAATCCCAGAACGCGCTGTGGGAGACCCTGCGTTCGGTGAGCATGCGGTCCCCGGGGAAAGGAAGGATCCCCCGCCTCTTTTCGTATACGCGCGCGGTGAAGGTGATCCTGGATTCAAGGCCCTGGCGGAGGGAAGAGACCAGCTCCTCCATGCGATCCCACCGGAAAGTAATGTTGGCCGAAAGGACGCCGGCCGGTGACGACAATGACAGGTCCACGCCCTGGCCGGCAAGTGTCGCCGCGGGCAGCAGCGCGGCGCACAGGACCAGGACGGCCGCGCGGCCGCGCGGCACCCTATTCCTCTTCGAAACGGCTCGCGAACAATCTCTCGATCGCGTCAACGGCCTGCGCCTCGTCGGGCCCATCTGCGATTATCTTCAGCGGCGTGTTGTAGGTGGCGCCGAGGGTGATGACTCCCATGATCGATTTGCCATTGACCCTCTCGCTGTCCTTCTCGATATAGATCTGGCAGCTGAACCCGCTGGCGGTTTTCACCAGCAGCGCCGCGGGGCGGGCGTGCATGCCCGCGCGGTTGCGGATCGTGACGATGCGCTCGACCATGTCGCCTCATTTCTCGTTCAGGAAGATTTCCCGGGTGCTCTCGCCTTCCAGCCAGTTCATCACATTGCGGTTGAATTCGCGCGCCGAATAGTAACCCATCTTTTTCAGCCGCTCATTGCGGGCCGCCGTTTCGATTATCACGGGTACGTTGCGCCCCGGCTTGATGGGGACGGTCACGCATGGCACGTGCACGCCCAGGATGTCTTCCGTGGCTTCCTCCGCGCCGATTCTGTCATAGTTCTTGTCGGGGTTCCACAACTCGAGCTGCACGACGAGCTGGATCCGCTTCTTGTCCCTGATGGCCCCGACGCCGAAGAGGTGGGTGATATTGATTATCCCCAGGCCCCGGATCTCCATGTGGTGGCTCACCACCTGCGCGCCGGTTCCCATCAGGATGTTGCCGCTCACCCGGCGGATCTCCACGGAATCGTCGGCGACCAGGCGATGTCCGCGCTCGATGAGTGACAGCGCAGATTCGCTCTTGCCGACCCCGCTCTCCCCCTGGATCAGAACGCCGATGCCGAAAACTTCCACCAGGACCCCGTGGACCGTCTTCTTGGGAGCGTAAATGGTCGAAAGCACGCGCAGGATCCGCATCGTGAACTCCGAGGTCGAGAGATCCGTCTGGAGGCTCGGGCACTCGGCCGCCTCCGCGCATTCGGCGAAGTCCGCGGTGGGCGTCAGGGAATGGGTGAACACGCAGCAGGGGATGGGATAGGTGAAGAGCTTCTCCAGCTCCTTGCGCTGTTTTTCCTTTGCCAGTTTCTGGAGATATGCGTTCTCACCCCTGCCGAATATCTGAATGCGCTGGAAGGCGAAGTTTTCGTAGAAGCCGCCGAGCTCGAGGCCGGGACGGTTGATGTCCGTGACGGCGATCTCCCTGATGAGGCCGGGTCTTCCCCCGATGCACGTGAGATCGAGCGCGTCGTTCTCCCGCAAATCGAGCTGGAGCAGATCCAGGACTCGGAATTTTTCCTTCGATGAATTGGGGGCCATGTTCCTGCCTACTCTTCTTCCTTCGCGATTTCCTTCTTCTTGTGATGGTCCTTGATCTTGGATTTTTCCTTTTCGATCTTGGCTTCCAGCTTGTCGAAAAACTCGTCAATGCCCTGGTTGAGATCGAAACTCTCCACCCCGAGGTGCGTGGATGATCCCCATCGGAAATTGATGGTCGCCTCCACCTTGAAGAGGTTTTTCTCCCGGGTGAGGTTCAGCATGAAGTCCACGATAAGGTCCCGGGCGAAGTCCAGGCGCGGCATTTTTGCATCGAGGTAGTGCTGAATACTCTTGGTGATTTCCAGATGGATTCCCTTGATTTCGACGTTCATGTGCGCCTCCTCGAGTATGACGATTCGATGGCCAGCTCGCCGCGGTACTTGGCGACTGTCCTGCGGGCAAGGGAGATGCCCCGTGCGGCCAGGATCTCGACGATCCTCTGGTCCGAGAGGCCTCCCGCGCGCGCTGCGGACGCCGCCGCCGCGCCGGAAGCGTCCGCGCCCTCCTGCCCGATGATCTCCCTGATGATCTCTTTCACACCCTCCTTGGAAAACCGCGGGCCGGTGCTGCCGGTGCCTGCGACCGAGTTGGAAAAGAAATGCTTCAACCTGAAGATACCCCATTCGGTCTGCATGTACTTCGATGAGGTGATCCGCGACACGGTTGCCTCGTGCACACCGATCTCCCCGGCGATGTCTTTCAGCGTCAGGGGTCTCATGTACTTCGGTCCTTTGAGAAAGAACTCCCTCTGGTAATCCACGATGGCGCGGCAGACTTTCAGGAGCGTTTCGTTGCGCTGACCGATCGTGCGGATGAACCACCGCGCGTCCTGGAGATTCTGTGTGACAAACTGGCGCGTCTTCGTGTCCTTCCCCTTCTTGCGCGTCATCTCCTCGAAAAGGGGATTGATGCCGAGAACGGGGATTATCTCGTCATTCAGGATGATCACGAACTCCCCTTCGTGAAGGGTCACCTGGACGTCGGGGAGGACATAGCGGGTGACATCCCGGGAAAAATTGCGGCCGGGAAGGGGGTCGAGGGTGCGTAAAAACGCGATGACCTCCCGCAGCTTTGACTCGGAGATCCGCATCCCCTTCTCGATTTCCCGCAGCTTCTGGTTCTCCAGCTGCTCGAACCACCGCTGGACCACTTCCGCAGCGCGCGGATGCGGTTCGGGGTGAAGACGGATCTGCACGAGGAGGCTTTCGCGCACATCCTTCACGCACACTCCCACCGGGTCGAAGCCCTGCACGAGAGCCAGGATCTTTGGAAGCAGCTCCTTTTCCCCGTCCTCGGATACCAGGATCTCGGGGGGCTCCTGGTGAAACCCGTTCTCGTCGAGATTGTGGATGAGAAGCGCGCCGACACGCAGCCATTCCTCGGGGATGGGCTGCAGGACGAGCTGCGCCAGAAGGTGCTCCTGGAGGCTTTCCGGCTGCGAGAGGGCGCCTTCGATGAACTGCCGCCGCGCGTCGCTCGCCGCCTCGGCGTCCGCCCGCGAATATCCCGAATCAGAGGAGTGGTCGAACCAGTCACCCTCCCCTTCACCGCCTTCCCGGGCCGGCAGGGAATCCAGGGACACCGTGGACCTGTCCTCTTCCACCTGGAGCGCGGGGTTCTTCTCAAGCTCCTCTTCGATAGTGGTCTTCAGGTCCTGCAGAGGCAGCGCCATAAGCCTTACCGCCTGGTAAAGCTGAGGGGTCATTTTGAGCTTCTGGACCTGCCTCAGGACGGGTCTCTGGGACTGCACGGGACCTCCGGGATGATTGTGAGCCGGGGCCGAGGGCTTTGTCAACTTTATCATGTGGAGATCATCCCCAGGGCTCCCGCCGTTTCGCGCCCTTGGCGCTCCAACGGCTGCCGCCCAACTCCGCGGAGTACGGCGTACTCGCCGAACGGGTACGGCCTTCGGGCCGAGCGCGTACTCGCGCACTCCCGTACCGCGGAAGGCCTATATCTGGAACTCGTGGCCGAGGTAGATCTTTCGGGCCAGCTCGCTCGCCAGGAGCTCCTCGCGCGAGCCGCTCACCAGGATCTCCCCCAGGTTGATGATGTGGGAGCGATGGGTGATCTGGAGGGTGTCGCGCACGTTGTGGTCGGTGATGAGCACGCCAATGCCCCGGGTGGACAGCCCCTGGACGATGCCCTTGAGCTCGGAGACCGTGATGGGGTCGATGCCCGCGAAAGGCTCGTCCAGGAGCAGGAACTTGGGCTCGATGGCAAGTGAGCGGGCGATTTCCGTGCGCCGCCTTTCCCCGCCCGAAAGGGTATATGCCTTCTGCTTCCTCAAGTGCGAGATGCCCAGGTCATCCAGGAGCCGGTCGAGCACCTGCTGTTTCTCTTTGGCGGTGAGGCCTTTGCGCGTCTCGATGATCGCGTTGACATTGTCCTCCACAGAGAGCTTGCGGAACACCGACGGTTCCTGCGGGAGGTAGGAGACCCCCATGCGGGCGCGCTTGTACATGGGGAGACCCGAGACGTCCTTGCCGTTCAGCCAGATCCGTCCCGATGTTGGCTTGATAAAGCCCACCACCATATAGAATACAGTGGTCTTGCCCGCTCCGTTGGGACCGAGAAGACCGACGACTTCGCCGCTCTCCATGGAGAATGTGACGTCACGTACCGCCTGCGTACGGCCGTAGCTCTTTGCCAGCCCCTCCAGAAAAAGGGTCCCGTTACTGCCCACCGGGAGGCCCTTTCTTCATGGCAGGCAGTGAACCAGGCGCAGAGGGGACGGGCGGCGGTGAACCAGGCGCAGGGGGAACGGGCGGCGGTGAGCCGGGCACGGGGACAGCGGGCGGCGACGAATCGGGCACAGGGACAGCAGGCGCTGCTGATCCAGCCCCGGGGGCAACGGGAGCCCCTGAATCGGCCGGGGCGCCTTCCTTGGCCGGCTCATTCGATCCAGTCTTGATCGTGCCTTGCACGTCCCCCTCGAGACTGATGTCCTCAGTATCGAGATTGATCGTGATCCGCGCCGCCTGGTACACGTCACTCCCTTTGGAAACCCAGGGCAGCCCCGAGAGCTCGAGGGTTTTCTTGTCCCGCCAGTACTTCGCGAATTCCGCCTTGCACGTGATGTCCTTTTTAAAAATCCGCACCCCGATCTGGACGATGGTGATCTTCTCCAGGTCCCTGTCCTCGATGAATCCTCCCTTGACCACCATCTCGTTTTTCAGGTCCGCCATGACCGCGTTCCCCCTGATGCGCGCAATCTTCTGGTTCCTGTCGTAAAAGAGCTGCTGGCTGGTGAGATCGAGTCCCCGCTTCGCGTCCACCACGCGGACGTTTCCATGGCACTGGGCATAAACGAAATCCTTGCCGAAAAGCTCGATGCTGTCCGCCGTGATGCGCAGGTCCTGCGTGTCCACACGGGCGTTGCCCGTCAGGAGGGCATGCTGGCTGCCCTCGGCCAGAACCGTGGACGCGCTGTCACCCGAGTACGTGAAGGTGTCCGCGTGAAGGGGGGGGCACAGGAGGAGAACGAGCACGCAGAACCCGGGGATTGTCTTCACCGCGCCGCTACTTTGTCTCTTCTTGCCAGACATATGTGCCCTGCACAGGGCCCGCGAACGTGACCTGCCGGGTCCTGAAGTCGCCCACGAAGCCGCGTCCGGAAATGGAGGTGCCGTCGTCCTTGTGAATGGTCACCCGCTCGTCGGGAGGGGCGGTAAGCCGCTTCTCTTTGTTCACCCACGCGAGGGATTCCGCGGTGACGTCCCCCTTCTCAGAGGCGGAGTGGACGCGCACCGCGCCGGAAATCTCGGCGTTTTCCGTGTCGGTGTGGAACACGACCCTGCGGGCGCGGCCCTCCGTCGCCTTCCCTCCCTGATCGTCGAATTCGGTGAAATGCGCGTCGGTCAAGATGGTCTTCGCTGTTGCGCTGTAGGTCTCCGCCCGCGCTGCTTCCAGTTCCATGGAGAGTCGGCCGTTCCGGTGGATCTTGTGCACCAATCCGAGCGCAATCGTGTCAGGAATTCCTTCCGCCGCCTTTTCTTCTGCGGCCGCCTCCTGGTAGTCCAGGCTGCAGCCGGCAACAAGCAGCGCGGCCGCGAATGCGACGACCGCAGCAGCCGCGGCTATCGGGCCCGGGCGGTTGCTGTCTTTTCTTGCGATTTCAGGCATGCCGCGATAAACCGGGAAAACAGCGGGCTGGGAGCAAGTGGCTTCGACTTGAACTCAGGATGGAACTGCACACCCACTCCCCAGGGGTGGTCGGGCCATTCAACCGACTCGACCAGTGATGAGTCGGGCGTGAGCCCGCTCACGAGCAGCCCCGCCTCTTCCAATGACTTGCGGTACTGGTTTGAAACCTCATAGCGGTGCCGGTGGCGCTCGGCAATGACCTCGGCGCAGTAGGCCGCGTGGATGCGCGTGCCGGGTTTCAGGTGCGTATCGCTTTTTCCGAGACGCATGGTTCCGCCGTAGGCCTTGATGTCCACCTGCTCCTCCAGGAGGCTCACCACCGGAGTTTTCGTCTCAGGGGCGAACTCGGTCGAGTTTGCCTCTTTCAGGTTCAACAAGGACCGGGAATACTCGATCACCATGATCTGCATGCCCAGGCAGATGCCCAGGTAGGGGACCTTGTTCTCCCGCGCATAGTGGGCCGCACGGACCATACCCTCGATGCCCCGCAGGCCGAAGCCTCCAGGGACCAGGATACCGTCGCAATCGGCGAAAGCGGACGACAGGTCGCGGTCATCCTCCAGCTCCTCGCTCTCGAATTTCACGAGCTGGACGCGGGCCCCGTTGTCGATTCCCCCATGAAACAGCGATTCGAAGATCGAGATGTAGGAATCGTGCAGTCCCGTGTATTTTCCCACGATCGCAATGCGTGCGGTGCGTTTCGCTTCCGTGAAATGGTCCACCACCTTTTTCCAGCCGTCCTTGGCGGGGATCTTCTCCACCAGGCCGAGCTTCTTGATGATGATCGCGTCCACCTTCTGTTCAACGAAGGTGAGAGGAATCTCGTAGATCGTCGTGCGGACGTCATAGGCGGAGATCACCGCCTCCTTTTCCACGTTGGTAAACAGGGAGATCTTGCGTCTCAGGTCCTCGTCCAGCGGGCTGGAGGACCGACAGAGCAGGATGTCGGGCTGAATTCCTATCTCGCGCAACTCGCGCACGGAGTGTTGAGTGGGCTTGCTCTTGGGCTCGCCCCAGTAGACCTGCGGCACCAGAGTCAGGTGGATGAACAGAACGCTCTCCTTGCCGAGGTCGTGGATGAATTGCCGGGCCGCCTCGAGGAAGGGCACGCTCTCGATGTCTCCCACCGTTCCGCCGACTTCCACCAGCGTCACGTCCACCCCGGGCTGCTCGCCGACCCGGAATATGCGCGCTTTGATCTCGTCCGTGATGTGGGGAATGACCTGCACGGTTCTTCCCAGAAAACGGCCTTCGCGCTCCTTGGTGATGACGGCCTGGTACACCTGGCCCGTCGTGATCGAATTGTCCTTCCCGATGGGGGAGGTGGTGAACCGGCTGTAATTGCCAAGGTCGAGGTCGGTCTCGGCCCCGTCATCGGTGACATAGACCTCCCCATGCTGGTAGGGGTTCATCGTGCCGGCGTCCACGTTGATGTAAGGGTCGATCTTGATCATCCGTATGTTGAAGCCCCTGTTTTCCAGCAGGCTGCCGATGGACGCTGAAGCGACGCCTTTTCCAAGCCCAGAGCAGACGCCGCCGGTGACAAAAATGTATTTGCTCATGGGAATTGGATTATAGAAGAAAAAGCGGGTTATCTCAACAGTACCTCGCGCGGCCGGGCATGTCGTGGTATCATTGACGGCATGGGAAAAGTCACGCAGGAGGCAGGCGAAGCCTCAAGCGTCCGGCAGGGAAGAGGCGGACGAGCGCGGCCGCCCATGGCCTGGCGCTGGTACCTCCCCTTCCTGTTCACCGTGATTGCGGGAATCGCGGTCACCCTGGTCGTGTTCGCCGCATTCCGCGGATCTGAAGCGGCAAAGTTGAAAGCAGATTTCCAGAACATGGCGGCCGACCGGGCACAGGCGATCCGCGCGGGGTTGTCAGAAGATTTCGTGGAGCTGGACCTCCTGGCCGACTACGTCACCGCGTCGCGGGAGCTCGCCGGAGACCAGCTCGGCTCCTTTGCTTCAGAGTTTGGCAATTTCGTCAGGCGTATCCCGTTGCAGGAGCCCGACACGCAGGCGGTCGCGTTCGTTGCCCGCGTCCCTTCCGCCGCGCGCGCAGGCTTCGAACGCGACGGCGCGCGGGAGCTCACTGCCGGGTTCCAGATCGGGGAGCAGGGGCTCGAAGGGGAGATCCGGCCCGCGGGGAATCGCGCGTTGTATTTTCCCATTGCCGTGATCGAGCCTTTCGAATACACCATGACGATGCTTGGGCTCGATCTCTACGCGGTTCCCGCTCTCAAAACGGCGCTGGATCACGCTGTTGCAAGCGGAAGGACAACGGCGAGCGCCGGCACGATACTTCCTCCTTCCACGTCCCGCAGGCCCGTGGTGTGGTTTTTCCGGACCGTCTATCAGACGACCCGGGGAGCATCGCAGGGTCGGGGCGAGCTCCTGGGAATTGTGGCCATCGCATTCCGGATCGACGAGATGGTGGACCTTTCCCTGAAAGACCTGAGCCCCGCTGCCATCGACGTCGAGCTCGTGGATCCCCAGGCTCCTCGTGATCGACAGTCACTGTATTACCGCAAGGCGAGAGTGCCGGGCTACGAAGTCGAAGCCCCGCTGAAATCCGATCTCTCCTGGAGCACGACGCTGGACGCGGGGGAGCGCGTGTGGGTCTTTAAAGCCTACCCGACCCGGGAGTTCATTCTCCATCACCGCTCGTGGCAGCCCTGGACGCTCCTTGCAGGAGGTCTGCTGCTCACCGCCATGGGCAGTCTCTATTTTGCCGGGGGGCTGCGGCGCGCGGCCCGGGTAGAATGGCTTGTCTCCGAGCGCACCGGTGAGCTGGCCAATGAGGTTGCGAAGCACGAACAGCTCGAGAAGGCGCTCGCGGAGTCCCGCTCCACCCTCGCCAGCCAGGTGGAACGGCTCAATCTCAGAAACCAGGAGGTCCAGCTTCTCAACGAGGTGGGAGACATGCTCCAATCGTGCATCTCAACCGAAGAGGCCTACCCGCTTATCTCGCTCCACGCCCCGAGACTTCTGCCTGGAAGCTCCGGAGCCCTGTACATCCACGACCCGTCCCAGGACCTGTACAGCGCCATGGCGGAATGGGGAGACAGACCGCCGGATGTCGCCGCGTTCAAGGCGGAAGACTGCTGGGCTCTCAGGAGGGGAAAGGTCCATGCGCTGACGGGCTCCACACCGACCTTGCGCTGCCGCCATACCGGCACGGCAGGGGACGCGCGATCGCTGTGCATCCCGATGGCTGCGACCGGGAAATCAATCGGGCTTTTCCACCTGACCGGCGGCCGGGAAGACAGTTACGCCTTCGCCGTCTCCGTTGCCGAGCACATCGGCCTTGCGCTTTCAAACCTCATGTTGCGGAGCGACCTGCGTCAGCTCTCCATCCATGATCCTCTCACGGGCCTTTTCAATCGCCGGTACATGGAAGAGACTCTTGAGATCGAGATCAGGCGGGCGGAGCGCACAGAGCACCCGATCGGGGTGATCATGCTCGATATCGATCATTTCAAGACATTCAACGACAGGTTCGGCCACGCCGCCGGCGATGAGGTGCTTCGCGCGCTGGGCACACTGATACGAACACACCTGAGGGCGGGCGACATCGCCTGCCGTTATGGAGGGGAAGAGTTCGTGCTGATTCTGACGGAGGCTTCAGGGGACATCGCTACACAGCGCGCCGAAGACATCAGGCAGCGCGTGAAAGCCCTCGAGGTGCGCTACCTCGACGCGGCGCTGGGCCCGCTCACCGTATCCCTCGGAGTGGCGGTCCATCCCGCGCACGGCCGCACGCGCATGGAAATTCTCGCGGCCGCGGATGCCGCGCTCTACAAGGCAAAGGAGGGCGGGCGGGACCAGGTCGTCATTGCCGAGATCACCCCTCGATGACGGTTATGCGCTTTTTCAGATCCCAGCGGATGTAGCTCGAGAGCGCTTCGATCTGGGCCCTGTTGACGTAATAGATCCTTCCGTCGTACTTCACCAGACCGCCGTCGTAGTTGGCAAACTGGAGATGGTGGGAGATCCTGCCCATGAAGACGGCCCTGTCCCAGTACGGGCAGGTCTTCAGGTGCGGTATCTTCCGCAGATTGCTTGCCGTGATGCTTTCACCCTTGACCGTATTGCGCAGAAAGTCCTGCCATTTCATGGTTTTGCCATGATTGTACCCGGGGCGGGCGCCGGGATCAACCCCAGATTCACCCGACACGCGTGCCGCGGGTTGTCATCCGAGCTGTTCACTCCGCCTGCGGAACGTCGTCATCCTTGGCCGCGGGAGGCGGAGGCTTGCAGGATTCGCGAATCCTTTCTATGGATGTCGCCTTCCCGTCGTCGCCGATCTCGATGATCACCCCCTGCAGCTCGAGCATGGCCCACGCCTCTTTCGAGTATTCGTGCACCAGCGTGGTGAGTTTCCGTATCTCGATCTCGGGGTCCAGCCCGGCCACGGATTCAAGGCTCCCTGTTCTGCCGGCATCCGTGATCACGGCCGTGCCGCCCGGAAGCACCCGTTCGTCCGCGGTCAGCCCCTTGGTATGCGTGCCGATCACCGCGGACAGCTTGCCGTCCGCCATGGCGAACATCGTGGCTTTCTCCGCCGTGGTGACCGCGTGGAAATCCAGAAGGATCGTATTCGTCTCCGGCGAGATGGATTCGAGGAGCTTCGGCAGGAGGCTGAAAGGGTTTTTCAGATGCACCCTCTTGAATCCGGCAACCCCGAGCAGGCACATCACGGCGATTTTTCTTCCATTTTTCTCGAAAATCATCCAGCCCCGTCCGGGATTCCGAGGCGGGTAGTTGGCGGGTCTCACCATGTAGGGGGCCTTGTTGAAGTGCTCGATGATATCCTTCTTGTAGTAGCTGCATTCGCCGGTCGTGAGAGCGTCGATTCCGAGCTTGTGCAAATAGACGGCGTGGTTCTTGCCGATGCCGAAACCGCCGGTGGCACCCTCTCCGTTGGCGATGACGAAATCGATCGCGTGCTCCTGGCGTATCTTTGCGAGGAGCTCCTTCGCGACCCAGACGCCGGACTTGCCGACGATCTCCCCGACAAAGAGGATACGCACGGGTGCCATCAGGAGAGGATACCGGCAGATCGCAATCTTGACAAGTTCGACGCCTTCTTGCTACGTTTCTTCACTGGCCCGGATGGTGAAATTTGGTAGACACGCTAGATTCAGGGTCTAGTGCCGGCAACGGTGTGGAGGTTCAAGTCCTCTTCCGGGCAATCGTAAGACTTTGATTTATAAAGAGTTACAGACAAGCCTGAAACAGACCATTTTCTGCTCCCGCCCCGGGTACCTGTATGGGTACCTCTACGCGAGAAAAGCCGCTTCATCCTGACAAACCAGGAGGAACAGAATGCCGAGACACGCGGGACCGTATCAGATCGTTCTCAGAAAGGGGCTGGACAGGAAGCCGATGTTCTATGCCCGCTTCCGCGTAGAGGACGGCAGCCTGCTACCCTGGCAGTCTACCGGGCAGACTTCCAAAACTGCGGCTCGTGCCTGGGCAGCGGCAAGGCTGAAGAAAGGCGAGGCGACAACCCGGCAGCGCTTCATCTTCTCACGCTACGCCGAGGGGTGGTGGAGCGAGGATCACGACTACGTGCAGGGTCGAATCGCTCGCGGGCACCGGCTCACGGCTACCTACCTCGTGGTCATGAGAGGCCACCTTGAGAATCACCAGCTCCCCTACTTCCGAGACCACAAAATCACCCAGATCACACCCCGGCAGATCGAGCGGTGGCTCCTATCGCTTCGACACGGCAAGCTCTCGCCCTCGACGATCAATCACGCGCTTCGGTGCTTGAAGATCATGCTCAAAGAAGCTGCCCGGCAGGGAGTAGTCGCCCGGGACCCCTCCGCGTTCATCACCGGTCTGGCAGAGCGGCCCGCGGAGCGGGGCATCCTCACGGGGCAGGAGATATGAGCGCTCTTCGAGGAGAAGCGCTTCGGGAAGGTATGGGCAGGAGACCGCAAGCATTTTACGCTGAACCTCACTGCCGCATCGACCGGGCTTCGTATGGGTGAGCTGCAAGCGCTCTATGTAGGCTCGGTGCAGCCTGACTACCTCACCGCTACGCAGAGCTGGGAACGGCGTACAGGGTTGAAGGAGGGCACCAAGACTGGCGCGGGGCGAATCGTTTCCCTGCCGAAGCGAACCTCTGCACAGCTTGCAGCTCTCATCGAATCTTCGCCCTACCAGGAGCCGGCAGACCTTGTGACGGCAAGGGCCGCAACACCCCGCTTTCTCCACGGATCATCCTTGACGGCCTCTACGGAGCGCTTGAGCGCATCGGCATCACCGCCGAGGAACGCGAGGAACGCAGGATCACCTTCCACTCGCACCGTCACTTCTTGGACACGCTTCTCCGCACCGCCCGTGTACCCGATCCCCTGGTGCAGCGCGTGACGGGGCATCGGACGCAGGAGATGACCAAGCATTACTCGCACTTTGCCCTTGAGGACTTCGGCGAGGTGGTGAAGGTGCAGGAGAAGGTGTTCGGATGAGTCTAAGATCACAAATTGTGACCTCAAGGAAGGACAGAGCATGAGCGAAGTAGTGCCTCATGAACGGATCGAGAAGAGAATCCACGAGCTGCGGGGAAAGAAAGTGATGCTCGATGCAGACCTCGCGGAGCTGTACGGGGTGGAGACGAGAGCGCTGAACCAGGCTGTTACCCGGAACGTGGAGCGTTTCCCCGAGGACTTCATGTTCACTCTCACCCTGGAGGAAGCAAGAGATTCAAGATCACAAAATGTGATCATGAAGCGAGGGAAGAACATCAAGTATCCTCCGCGAGCCTTCACGGAACACGGCATCCTCATGCTGTCCAGCGTTCTCAGGAGCGCGACGGCCATTCAAGTAAACATTCAGATCATGCGGACCTTCTCAAAGATGCGCGAGATGATGCAGGGCTACCGCGACCTGATAGAGCGAATCCAGAAGATCGAGCGCCGGCAGGACGTGGAGAGCCGCGAAATCTGGAAGGCGATCCGACTGCTACAAAGCACAGTGATGAAGTGAGCTTAGACCGGGGATAGGGCGACGGCCCGAACCGCCGGCTCCCGACCGGCTCTCCCCGGCCTTTTTTCTCGGGACACCCGCGGGAGGTGACGAATGGGTAAAAAATACCGCGAGCTTTGGGAGCATGGCAATTTCGGTCGGGTAGTCATGAAACAGCCTGACGGCACGATAGTGCAATATGAAATCCCGCGAGACTTGCACATGATCGGCATGTTGAGATTCCGTGACACGGGCGAGGCCGGCGTGTACCTCGACGAGATGGAGGAGTACTGCGACATCGTTGAAAAGGACAAAAGATTCCCCGCGAACATGGTGGCCGCTATACGTATGAGGATCACCGCTGCCCGTAAAACGCTAAAGGAGAAGGGACTCGACGAGGCTATGCGTTATCTCGCCGAGATTCCGCACCTGACCGCAGAGCTGGAAAAGGCGCCACTCGAAGTCTTAGGAAGATACGGGAAACAGAAGCACAAAGAAGTGTCGAGCCGAGGCGGCAGCGCAAAAAAGTTCCGCAGCGCGATCTACGAAGTCATGAAAGAGCATCTACAGAAGTCGCCATCCGCGACCGCAAAACAAATTATGGGACAGCTTCCCTGACGAGATAGATGCGGAATCCGTCATGGTGGACGGTGTTGACTATTCGGTCTACCGCTCCGGCAATAAGCTCGTGCAAGTCTGCCACGCCATAGAACCAAAGGCATTCGATCAGAAGGAAATCACCACGGGCACGTTCGACGTATACCTCGCCAAGGCACGCGAGAATCCGAAAAAAAATTAACCCGCCACTTCCCGTCTAGGGCGCTTACTCCCGAACAGCTTCTCATATCTTCGGGTCATGAGTACACACACAGACAATCTTTTATCTGTTTCCGAGACGGCGGAGCTGCTGGGCCTGAAGCGGCCAACGATCTACAAAATGATTTGTCAACGCCGTTTGTCCTTCGTCAAGGTGGGCGGCCTTCATGGTCGAGTCCTTTTCTCCCGGCAAGACATTGAGCAATTCGTCGCGCAGCATCGCGTTCCTGCGCTCGACGAACCGGTGTCGGGCGGGAAGGGCAAGCGATGAGCGAGCAAAAAAAACCGCCCTGGCGGGGGCGGCGGTAGAAGCCGCCGAGGGACAAGCCCTCACTGCGAATAGTACGCAGGGGAACGGCGGCATGAGCGGCGCTCCGGGAGTCATCAGAAACCGGAGTCACGTCCGCCAGCTCAAAGACTTCTGCAATCTTCGCTTTGGCCCGATGGGTCCAACGGACATTGATGCGCTTCTGGAGATCAATGACCGGCTCTTCGTCGTGGTAGAGGTCAAGACTGCTCCGGCAAAGCTCCATGGAGGCCAGCGTCTCGCCCTGGAGAGAATGGTCGATGCACTCGGCAAGACACGGCCCCCCGCGTTGATAGTCGGCGTTCATCCGCCGAGCCAGGGCGCGGACGCTGACGTAGGAAGGTGCCTTAGTCGCGCGCTACCGGAGGGGCCAGGAATGGCGCGAGCCCAGTGCGAGCGTCACCGTCAGGAAGTTCGTCGAGAAGTTCATTGCCGAGCAAGGAATAGTCCTTCCCGCTGCCGCAGATCGAGGGACGGCGAATGGCGGCGACAGATAGACGGCCGCAGGCCCCGCCACCTGCCGGGCATCCCGAGCTCCGGCCAAAACACAGGTTCACCATCCTGGAGGGCGAATGGTTCCTTGACAGGGCGCTTCTCCCCATCGACCGAGCAGTCCTCTGGTGCATCGCCTATCACGCGGGCAAGGGCGGAAAAAACTCCTTTCCAGCCTACAAGACCATAGCGGAGGAATCAGGATGCTCACGACGAGCAGCCATGCGAGCCGTTGCTAAGCTGGAATGCCAGGGACATATCAAAAAACAATGGTGGACGGACAAAGCTGGAGACCCCACGTCGAACCTCTACTCCTTGGCATGCTCCCGATTGCACGCCACAGGTAGTGTCCTACAGTCACCACCCCAGTGCCAGGCAGTCACCACAGGTAGTGACTCACAGTCACCCGAACTATATCCCTCTGAACAAGAACCAATTAGGAAGAGGGATTCTCACGAATCATGTACTTCGGTAGCGAGACGGCTCGCGCCATCGACAGCCACTTCGGTTCCCCCTTCGCTTCGCTCGGGGATGGAAAAGGAATGCGGAAAGCGTAGATTGCACATGGACTTCAACGATGATTGGACAAGACTCGCGGAACTCATGACGAAGCACGGTGCGGGCGAGAAAGCAATCCTGGAGAACTGGCGGATCTGCTTGGACGGACTGGTGAAGCCGCCCGACAAGATGCGATTCTTTGTCGAGGACTACAGCAAGTACGCGGGCTACCGCATAGAGCAACAACGCAGGGAGCTTGAGGCCACGTATCCGAAAGACGGCAAGCTCGCCGACCCTATTCTCGAAGCGATGGCGAAAGCGGCCCCACGGAAACCCCCCCTGCCGAGCCAGCCCCCGGGCTCTGAAGGGATGGCAGCATACTCATGGGAAGAGGTGTCTTCTCTCAAGGACGCGGCTCCCGAGCGCGTGATAGCAACCTACAAGTTGAAGAAGGCGTTCAACGCAACGGTTCGATGCGCCGATACATGCGCGACCCCGACAGACTGACGGAGATATCGAGCATGAGGTTGACAGGAGCCTGAATTCGCCCGAAAATCGTGTAGTAGTCTATGTCAGAGAACATGCTCTATTACCCCATAAGAAAGGGGTAGTGAAATGACACGGCAGATAGACGCAAATCGTACGCGGGTCAAAAAGAGTAGTATGCATAACAGCTATTATGCATACCAAGCGAGAAACGCTTCAGCGGTCATTTTGGAGCCATCATGGTGATTGAGATTGCCTTAGCTTCGGGGGTGAGCTTGCTTGCTTTCAAGGCCTGGGTTCCAGAGGCCCCTACATCCTCGAGTCGTGGTCTCCATGGAAACTGAACGAGAACATGGATCTCGCGGATTATCCCGTAGGTGTCTACGTGCCGAAGGACTACGATGGCCGCAAGCCGTTCGGGCTCTTCGTTTCCATGACCAACGCCAAGTCGTCCAGCCGGTACCCCAGGGATTTCGCGAAAACGCTGGACCAGCACCACCTCATCTGGGTCGGCTTTGACCCCTATAACGGCCTTGGCAGCGCGAACTCGGCGTTCTGCGTGGCGATTGTATACAACATGCTCGGGTATTTCTCCATTGACAGGTCGCGCATCTACATCGGCGGCTTCTCTCTCGGCGGCCAGATGACGAATGAGGTGGCTCACACTTGGCCCGGCGTCTTCAAGGGCATGGTCTACATCAACATAGGCTACACGGCCGGCGCGACGACCGTCGATTACATCTCGTACGACCCGGCCAGCCTCTACTTCAGCAGGAAGAACGTGCCCATGGTCTTCGTGGAAGGAGACTACGACTACTGCCGCCTGGGCGCGTACGAGAACTACGACTCCCTGCTTTCCGCAGGATACCGCAACATCCACTTCGTCCAGGAGCCCATGAGAGGGCACCGGCTTATTTCCGCAGAGAGCTTTGAAAAGGCGGTGAGCCTGCTCGACAGCGGGAGGGAAAAATGACTCATTCGACTATGAGCACATCTGCTCAAGTCTGGGGCAGTGTGCTCTCAGCGCGTCGAGCTACGCGCGACGAACTCCAGGGGAAGTATAATTCCTTTTGCGTTCAAGCTTCTGCGCTCCAAGTCCCCGCACCGCCCATCTCCCCTTCGGCAACCGATTGACGATTCGCTATAACACTGTGGCTCGCCGTGAGCTCGAGCCATCCCTTCTGGAGCTAAGGAAGAAGCTGGCCGGCCCAGCCCAACAGGTAGCTCAAGAGAATGAAAGAGAAAGGAAATTGCCTTGCAAGTGGAGAAACGTGGTGGCACAAGGGCTCCTGGGTGCCCGAGTTGGATCGCCTGTTCGTTGCGGTTCCGCACAATGGAAATCAAGGGGCGGAGATACGGATCTACGAACCCGAGCTGCCATGATCGTGTCGGTGGTGAAGGTCAGGAACATGACCGTGCTCATGTGCGAGGGACTCGTGGTCGTGTTCGTGTGAATGAAGCAGGCTCGCCGGCGCCCCCGCGTGCGTGTGTGTATGGTGCATGTCATCATGGCGGTGAGAGTGGATGTGGGACATCTTTTCGTGGAGATGGCTGTGTACGTGGCGGCCGCGCAGCATAAGGGCGATGGACCCCAGGAGAACCGCTACCGCCACTATCTGCAGGGCTGACAGTCTTTCCGCGAGCAGCAGGAATGAGAAGAGCATTCCAAAAAAGGGCGCGCTTGCGAATAGAACTTGACCCCGAGCAGCGCCGATCCGCTGGGCTGCGGTGATGTACAGCACGATGCTCCCTCCATAGCAGACTGCTCCCAGGGCAAGCGAGGCAACGCCGACGGCTGCGCCAGGAAGTGCGCCAACGGTCAGGGCACCGATGATTGAGTTCACCGCACCGGCGATGATTCCCTTGACGAACGTGGTCTCCTGAGGAGTGAGTCCATCGATGAGAGCTGTGAGATTGTTGTCCAGCCCCCAGCAGACGCAGGCCAAAGCAACGAAAAGCGAGGGAATGATTCCCGCGCTTCCTTCACCTATTGTGATCAGAACACCCGCAAGAAGGGCGCCGGCGACTCCCAGCGATCCGAGAAGATGCAGCTGGTCCCTGAAAAAAATGAATCCCAGGACTGCGGTTGCGGCAAGCTCCAGGTTGAGCCACAGGGACACGGAAGAAGCTTGCGCCGACTTGAGCCCCAGAAGAAGCAACACTGGACCCAGGCACCCGCCGAAGAGCACCGCTGCTCCGAGCCGCAGGGCATTTCTTCCGTCGAGGCGTCCTCGTCCAGACCTCCGCCATTGAGCAGCGACAAATGGCAGCATCCCGAATCCCGCGCCCAAGTATAAAAGTCCCGCGAACGCGAACTGTGAAAGACTCTGGAGGAGCATCTTGCTCAGAGGAGTCGCGATGCCAAACAGGGCGGCGGAAAGCACCCCGAAAAACACAGCTTCCGTCCTCATCGTGGATGAGCATACCATCTGATTGGCCGCTGTGACACTCAGCGTGACATCGAGGGCGAACACACATGGCCTTTGGTGGGACATGGACGGGTTCGATGTGATTGACTCAGTTCCGCGCGAACTCCTGTGTCTCCAACGGTCCTCTCAGCCAAGCCCCTTGTTTCCAAACCGATTGTGATGAGTCAGATCCTGGATATCGCGACGTACCCTCAGGTATGTGTCCGGTTGCCGTGATGGATACCCCATACGACAGGTAAAAGCGATTTTCAAATTCTCGGGGATATCCAGAAGCTGCTTGAGTTTGCTTTCGGCAGGACCTGCTGCCAGCGAGCTCAGGATATGCAGGCCTATTCCCATTGAGCTCGCCATGAGCCACATGTTTTCCATGACGCACCCAAGACTCATGATTCCCAGAAAATCACCTTCAGAAGCAGGCGCGCGCTGTCCGGGGTCATACAGGACAACGAGAAGCGCTGCGCTCGCCTGGAGGGGTATCCGCATCGCCATGCCCTTCTTCTCCTCCTCCGTCAGATCGGCGAGCCTGAAGTCGGGCTTCCGCATGACCGGCGGGAACATCGTGCCGAGGATCCCGACTTTCTTTCTCGCGAGCTCCTCTTCGGTGAAGGACAGCTGCCTGTAGTTTTCCCGCACGAAAACCTCGGAGAGAGAGAAGCCGAATCCTGCGATGGCGTCCAGCTTCTGCCTGTCGTCCACAACGATGATCTGGAAGTTCTGCATGTTGTGGGCCGTCGGTGCCCAGCGACCGGCTTCGACTATCCTCTCCAATCCCTCTTTTTCGATCCGTTGCTGTTGATCATACGGTCCCCTCTGGGAGCGCCTCTCCCGCATCAGGGTGAGCAGATCCACCATGCCCCGCCTCCTTTAGTCGTGCATTTTCAGGACCGACCTGAAATGCACCTTTGCGCTCATCATTTTCTCAAAAGCTATGGCCGCCTGCTCCAGGGGGAACACTTCCACCATCGGGACCACTTTGAAGAGCAGGCTGAAGCTCAAGGTATCAGCCATGTTGCCTCCGACCCACCCGCGAATGGATTGCCCGCCCCGCAGGAGGAGGGCAGGAGGAACCAGCATGGGCTCGCTGGCGTAGGATACGATGATCGCCTGCCCGCCTCGTCCCAGCCCGCCGATCAGCTGGCTGATGGCCTTGCCATCGGGCGCAAGGCAGAGGATGACCCGTGCCCCGCCCATTTTTTTCAGCTCTTTCGCCGCATCGGCGCTGCTCGTGTCGATAAAGGCATGCGCGCCGAGTGTCCGGGCAAGCTCCTGTTTCTCCTTGCCCCGGGACAGCACGACAGTCCTGAAGCCGAGTCTCACCGCGAACTGAAGGGCAAGGTGTCCCAATCCGCCAAGCCCGTGGATCGCGACGAGGTCCCCACCCTGCGCTCCGCTGTTGCGCAAAGCTCCGAAGCTGGTGGACCCGGCGCAAAGCAATGGCGCTGCTTCCACGGAAGAGAGCTCCTGTGGAATGGCGGCCAGGACCTCCGCACGGGCCGTCATGTATTCGGCATAGCCGCCGTCAGAAGAGAGACCCGTTGTCAGCGTGTTTTCGCAGGCCCAGAACTCGCCGCGTCGGCACGCATTGCACTGGAAACAGTGCCCTCCGTGCCAACCTACTCCCACCCGCTGGCCCATCTTCCAGCCCGACACCGCGGCACCCGTTTTGCGTATGATGCCGACCACCTCGTGCCCCGGGATCCTTGGATAGGTGATCCCCGGAAAATGTCCTTCCTTTGCCACCGCATCCCCGTGACAGATGCCGCAGGCATCCACCTGCAGCAGAACTTCATTCTCCCGGGGCTCCGGCACTTCTCTGCTGACGAGCTCGAACTCCGCGCCCGGGGCTCGGACCTGGACCGCCTTCATCATGGGCATGACATCACCTCCTCCTGGTTTCCTCTTTTTCGGGACATTCTCATTCCGTGCCTGTCAGCCGGGCGATACCCGAGAGAAGGGTTTCTATCGCGCCCGCAAAGCGAGCCTTTTCGGCGATCCCCATCCGGTCAAGCGCGCCGCAGATGAGCTCGGTTCGACGCACGATTTCACTGTTCAATCTGGCGGTGCCGGAGGCGGTGAGCTCGTAGCTCACATTCCGCCGGTCATCCGGGTCTCCCGTCCTCGCGGCAAACCCCTCCTCGACCATGCGGTTGAGCATGATGCACAGTGCCGAGGAAGACAGCCCATCGTGCATGGCGAGCGTCTTGAGGTAGCCCTTCCCGTAATACCTGAGCGTGAGAAGTGTGCGAAACCTTTCCTCGCTCATACCGCCCCCCGCCAGGGGCGGAAGCAGCTCTCTCACGTACCGCTTCATGGCTCCCAGCAGCTCGAGAAATCGGCCCGCCACCTCACGGTCGCGCGCGCGCTGCACACGGGACGGACTTGTTGAGCCTTTTCTCATTCTGCAGCTTCTCCCAGACGATTCACATGCTGAACGGCGGCTCCCCGATCTTCTCTTCCGCGCACGAGTGAGAACCCTGCCGCGAGCAGGCACAGCACGAGCGAGACAAAGAACGCGCTTCGGATGCCCACGACGAACGCCTGCATCGTCTCCGAGCCCAGTGTGACGTTTGTTCCGACGAAGAGCTGCATCATCGCATCCCGTGGAAGGCTGCCGGCGGCAACCGCCAGAGCCAGGGCGAAGCTGGTCACCATGCCCGTCTGCCGCAGCGTGGCAAGAGTTGCCGATGCGATGCCCAGGCGGTGTCGCGGGGCTCCATTCATCGCGGCACTCGTGTTGGGGGAAAAGAAAAGCCCGCCGCCGAGCCCGACCAGCACCAGCCCGAAAGCGATGGAGCCATAACTGGAGGTCGGCGACAGCCGCAGCACGAACCACGCCAGTGCCGCTGCCTGAAGCAGGAGGCCGGTGGTGGCGGGGATCCTCGCGCCGATGCGATCGGCAAGAAGGCCGCTCAGCGGCCCCGTCACCGCGCTCACGATGGAGAGCGGAATGAGAAAGAGCGCAGCAGTGAGCGGGCTGTAGCCGCGCACTCCCTGGAAGTAGAAGACGATGAGGAAGGTGACGGCGAACATGGCCAATGACTGCAGCAGCGCCGACACGACGGAAAAGCCGTAGACGCGGTTCTTGAACAGGGAGAGATCGAGCACGGGGCTTGCGACGCGGCGCTCCCGCCTGAGAAAAATGGCCAGCGTCAGAATGAACAGCAGGAACAATGAAAGGATCGGGAGCGAGGTCCAGCTCATCTGGATGCCGAGCGTGAGCGCGAAGAGAAGCGCGACAAGTCCCAGGCTGAATATGGCCGCCCCGCCGAGATCGAACCTTTCGGTCTTGTTGCGTGCGGACATCTCCTTCAATGCCAGGAAGCCCCACACGGTGCCCAGTATCCCGATGGGCACGTTGATGTAGAAGATCCATCGCCAATTCGCGGCCGCGAGGATCAGCCCGCCCAGGAGGGGGCCGGCGATGCCGCCAAGCGCCCAGGTTATGCCGTTGATTCCCAGCGCCCGCCCCCGTTGGTGGGGCGGGAAAACCTCAGCGATGATTGCAGGGCTGTTTACCATCATGAAGGCGGCCCCGGCGCCCTGCACGAGTCGGAAAATGATGAGCTGTGTCGCGCTCTGCGACAGGCCGCAAAGCGCAGAGCCGGCGGTGAAGATGATGAAGCCGAGGTTGTACATCCGCACGCGCCCGAACATGTCCGCAATACGTCCGAACGTCAGCAGGCAGACGGTGCTCATGAGGATATAGGCCATGATGACCCACACCATCTCGACAAGGCCCGCGTGCAGCTTCACCATCATGTCCGGCAGGGCCAGGGTCACGATCGTGCCGTCGATCGACGCCATCAAGGCGCCAATTGTCGTCACGCTGAGCGCGATCCACCTGTAATCGATTCTCCGATGGACGGAAAGACCATCAGTGGCGTTCATTGCGCCTCTTTGAGTCCTGCGGACGCTGTGTACAAGGCACCCACACCAGCCAGGTGGCAGGAGACCCGCAGAGCTTCAGCAATCTCCAGGGTCGATGCTCCCGCTTTCCTTGCCTGGCCCGCGAGGCTCCGCACCCCGTTTTCCGCTCCGTGCGCCGCGTCAAATGCCATGGCAATGAGCAGCTTCACCTTTCGCGGCAGGGCTCCGTCCGCATAGACGAACTCATTCTGTTCCCGAAGACGCTTCAGCATCTCGGGATCGATTCTGCCAAGCGCCTCCAATGGATCGTAAGGCATGTTCCTTCTCCTTTCTCGAAAACGCCGCCGTGCGCGGGGGGCCGCACAATCATTCTACTACAAAATCATTTTACTATAAAACCTTATCTGCGTCAAGTGCCGCATGTACGCCGTAGACTTCGTTGTCGCTGCTGCGATGCCCGCGTAAGGGCGATATGCGCTTGACTCAGCTCCTCTGCAGATCTACAAATCGCCGTGAATGCATGATGTCCCCCAGGGGGGCGTTTCCCTGTTCGTTTTCAGCTATGCTATCCCTTACTCCCTGATCTGCAAAACGATCTTGCCTTTCACATGGCCTGCTTCGCGGGCAAGGAATGCGTCCCGTATCTTCGCCAAAGGGAACACGCGGTCGATGTGGACCTTCAGAGTTCCCTCTGCAACGAGCTGCGCAAGCCTGTCCAGGCTCGTCGTCGTGACGGCGGTCATCTGTCCGAGAGCCGTTACTCCGAACTTTGCGGCAAGCTCTGCGTCCGGCTGAGCTGCTATGGAGACGATGGTGCCGCCTCTTTTCAGGACGCTGAACGAGCTCTTGTACGCAGCGCCTCCCGCGGTATCGAGGACGAAGTCGCAGTCCTTCACACTCCCCGGGAGGGCTGTTTTCTCGAAATCGATGACCTGATCAGCTCCCAGTGACCTCACATAGTCCACAGCCGAACCCCGGCACGCGGCGATGACACGGGCCCCGAGCTTCTTCGCCATCTGGATGGCAAAAGTGCCGATGCCGCCCGAGCCGCCCTGGACAAAGATCGTGCTCCCTTTGGATATCTTCAAAGTCTCCAGGGCTTGCAGCGCGCTCACGCCGGCAAGCGGGAGAGCCGCGGCCTCAGGAAAGCTCAATCCAGCCGGAGCTTTGGCCAGCATTCCGACCGGTACCGAGGCAAACTCCGCGAATGCGCCGCTGGCGCCGGCCATGACTGACGCCGTGCCGAAGACCCGGTCTCCGGTCTTGAAATTGCCGATTCCCTGGCCCGTCTCCACGACGACTCCCGCAATGTCGATGCCGAGCGTGGCAGGAAATGTGAGCGGCATCATCTGGTGCATGTACCCCATTCGGATGGATGAGTCCGCCGGGTTGAGGCTTGCGGCGTGGATCTCGACGAGCACTTTCCCGCCACCTGTGGGCGGCCGCGGTACATCCTGTCTGATCACCACGATGCTTGCATCACCGTACTGAGTTATCTGTGCTGCTTTCATGATTCTCTCCTTGGGTATGAAATATAAACAACTAAAAATTATTAATCAACTTTTTTCATCTCTTTCGTTGTATCTTTTAAGGGTCATGGACGGACAGCGGTTCTCAGAAGATCATTGCCAGGCGGAAGCCCTGAAGTTGCTCGGGGACTATGTCACATTGCGCATCATCGACTTCCTTCGCGCGAACGAGCTCCGCTTCACGGAGCTCCAGCGGTCGATCGGTGACGTGAACTCGGTCACGCTCTCCAAGCGGCTCAAGCGTCTGGAGGCCGCGGGCGTGGTCGAGAGGGAAGAAGCAACAATCGACAAGCAGTCCGTTGCCTACAGGCTCACGGCACTGGGCAAAGGACTGCTGCCCGTCCTGCGGGAGATCCAGAACTTCACGAAGCAGAATGTCAGGCAGGGCTTCACGATGGGCTTGCACCCGGGGAAAGGGGCCGGGCAAAGACCCCTCCGGGCGAAATCCTGACCCTCACCGCAATGCCGTCACCGCTCTACGACGTCCTTCGGTTGTCCGCCTGCTGCCGCATCTCGGCAAACCCGGCAGCGGCTTCCCGGACCTCTTCAGGGAACTCGGCCATCTCCTGAACCTGGCGCAACTCGACTACATCGTCGCCTGAAGCAGGACACCGCTTGGCCCATTCGATTGCCTCTTCTTTCGACTTCACCTGGATCATCCAGTAGCCGCCGATCACTTCTTTTGCCTCGGCAAAGGGCCCGTCCTCCACCCTGGGCTTCCCTCCCCGAAATGAGATGCGCGCTCCCATGGAGGGGGGGTGAAGGCCATCGAGTGCGAGCAGCACGCCCGCCTTCTGAAGGGCCTCGTTGTATTTCATCATGGCGGAAACAGCCCCGGCATCAGGCATGGCGCCCGCGGGCGCCTTCTCGTACCCTTTCGGGATCATCAGCATCATGAATCTCATGGCTTCTCTCCTCTCACCAATATACGACGAACCGGGCTGCAGGAAATCGACATGCGGGGCCGTGCCGGGGTGCCGTATTGGGAGAGGAAGCTGGGGGAACGCGCGGGCCGTCCTGCTTGCTTTATAGTTTTAAGTGCTTTATCCTTTTAAGCGAAAGAACATGGGGGTGACCAGAATGAGTAGTGAGGCAGCGCATTTCAGAGAGCCGGTGTCCCGCGCGGTTCTCGACCAGGTTGCGGTGCGGCTCAGGGAGCGCAACATGGAAGGGATAATCGTATCGGACGCATCTCAGGCGCGCGACGCCGTCCTGGAACGGCTCCCTGCGGGGGCCGAGGTTCATGCCGGAAAATCCAATACGCTCCAGGAAATCGGAGTCACGCCGGTGCTGGCCGCAGACGGCAAATACAATTACCTGCGAAACATCTACCTGAAAATGGACCGGGAGACGCAGAAGCAGGAGATTCGCAAGCTCATTGCGGCTCCCGACTACATGCTGGGAAGCGTCAGCGCCGTGACTCGGGACGGCATCCTGGTGGCCGCCTCCGCGACGGCGAGCCAGCTCGGGCCCTACGCGGTGGGGGGCGGGAAAGTCATCCTGGTGGTGGGAAGCCAGAAGGTCGTGCCTGACCTTGATTCTGCATTTGCCCGGATCCGCGAGTACGTCCTCCCGTGGGAGGATTCCCAGGTGCAGGCGGCCATGGGAATCAACAGCTTTGTCGGCAAGATCCTCATCATCGAGCGCGAGTGGGTTGCCGGGCGCATCACCGTCCTGCTTGTTCAACAGCCGGTGGGGATATGAGGCGGAGGCGGTCGAGTCTTCGTAGTAGATCGAGAGCGAGGCCGGCCAGGATCGGAGAGGTGTCTTTCCCTCATGCGGCGGGAAGAGGTATGCTCTTCCTAGCCTGATATGGAAGAACAGAACGAACAGGACAGCACACTGAATCCCGAAGGGGACCCGAGAAACCTCGGCGGCTACTTCCTCGTGTCCGAGATCGGCCTGATGGACCCCAACTTTGTACGATCGGTCATCCTGATGATCACCCACGATGAGAACGGGGCCTTCGGCCTTATCGTGAATAGGCCATTCAAGCTCACGCTGGGAGAGCTGGTCGAGGGGCTGGAAGAATCGCCCGCCTCCTCGATTCCCGTGTATGTGGGGGGGCCCGTCCAGCAGGAGCTCCTGTTCATCCTGCACACGGCGTTTCCCCGCGATGATCGGGACGATTACGGCGAGAGACCTGTCGAAGGGGTGATCTTCGAGCCGGCAACCCAGTCCGTCGTGGAGTATCTGAAGGGCGATTGGAGCGCCCTGCCGGAACAGCAGCGCCCGGCGGTGCGGCTCTACGCCGGCTACTCCGGCTGGGGCCCCGGGCAGGTCGAGGGGGAGTTGAAGGCGGAGGCCTGGGTGGTCGTGAAAGCGAACTCCGATATCATCTTTCATCCCAACCCCGCGGGAGCATGGGCGGATGCTTTCGTCAAAAAGGGGCCGCTGTACCAGATCATTCTGCAGACCGGTTTCAAGCCGTCGATGAACTAGCATACCGCTTGCATCCCCGCATCCCCTGCGCGAGAATGGGGAAGGGTTCTCCATGGGGCGCATCCTCAAGTTCAGCCGCGATCGTCAGGACGGTCCGGGCCGCATCGATGCCGCAAAGATCTGGGAATATGTGCTCCCGCGGCTCGATTTTCCGCTGCCGGAGTTCATCTCCCGGGAGATCGATACGGCCATAGGCGACATATGGAACGCGTCTGAGAACGAGATCGATTTCTATGATTGCGTGAACGCGCTGGAATCATTGCGGGGCAAAGACATCCTGATCCCCTCCGCGCGAAGGGAAAAGATCGTTTCTCTCATATTTGAATACCTTGAAAAAAACGGCTATCTGTTTCGCATCGATTGACCATGGGAGATCGCGGCGGCCTATGTGCGGGGCGGATACATGATCGTCTTGTTTCTGCCCCCGTTCTTGGCGCGGTAGAGGGCCATGTCCGCATTCCTCAGCAGCCCTTCCGCGGTCATGCCCTGCTCGAGCTGGGCGACCCCGAGACTGATCGTCACTTCAGAGACCTTCCCTACCGCGCTTTCCTGAACAGATTCGCGCAGCCGCTCGGCGACCGCCGCGCCCCCCTCCGCGTCGTTGCCGGGGAGAGCCATCACGAACTCATCCCCTCCATAACGGCCGACAAAATCGTATGCGCGGAGGCTCTCCTCCAGGCGCGCGAATATCCCCTTCAATACCGCATCTCCCACCTGATGTCCGTGGTCGTCATTGATTCTTTTGAAGTGATCGATATCGACGAACACGACGCTCAGACGCGTGCCCAGCCGTGCGCAGCGGTCGACTTCCGACTCGAGCCGCTCGAGAAATACCCGCCTGTTGGGAGATCCGGTGAGCTCATCGACGGTCGCGTAGCGCTCCAGGCTCAGCTGCTGCATCCTCAGGTGACGGATCACGCGCATGACGGTGAAGCTCAGGATCCCTGCCGTGATGGCCCCCACCGGCAATGCGATGAGGAGCAATTCAGGTCGTGCGGCGCGGAAGACCAGCAGGCTTGCTGCCAGGGTAAGAAGCTCGACCAGGGCCAGGGCGCCGATGATCAGGAGCCAGAAGAAGGTTCGTGGGGAAAGGCGGCTGAGCGCGTGAATGGTTCTCATGCGCATGGGAACGGGGCGATCCTTCTCATCCGCGCCGCGCGCGGGACGCTTTCCACGTGCCGCTCGATCTGTCGTGACTGTCGCCTGCTCCGGCATTGCTTTCCTCCATTGTACGCCACATCGGGAATTCTGCAATGAAGAAATAAAGGGAAAGAAGCGCGCGAATTCGACGGCCGGGTGCGCAGACCTCGCGTCCGACGCGCACCGATCTTGACATTGGCCCGGACACTTCTTACCCTTATGGATAGATCCGGGAAACAGAAGGGGGGCACCATGCCGGTCAGTGTCGAGCAGGTCGCGTCGAAAAAGCAGCTCAAAGAGTTCGTGATGCTCCCGCACCGGCTCTACCGCAATGACAAGAACTGGGTGCCGCAGCTTCTCATGGACGACTACAAAAAGCTCGACAGGAAAAAGAACCCGTTCTTTCAGCATGCCGAAGCCGAGTTTTTCATCGCGCGGCGCGACGGCACGGCCGTGGGCCGCATTGCCTCAGTTCACGACAGGATCTGGGAGGAGACTCACGGAGACAAGAGCGCGTACTGGGGATGGTTCGAGTGCATCGACGACCCGGAGGTCGCAAAGGCGCTTTTCAATTCAGCATTCGACTGGGCCAGGAAGCGCGGATGCACGCGCATCATCGGCCCCATGAGCCCCAACGCCAACGATCTCATCGGGACCCAGGTGGAAGGCTTCGAAGGCTCGCCGGTCATCCTGATGCCCTACAATCCTCCTTTCTACGACAAGCTCATCCAGGGCTATGGCAACAGGAAGTGGAAGGACCTCGTTGCGTGGCTCATGGACAATCCGGACATACCCGAGCGGCTGGCAAAGATCATGCCGCGCGTGCAGGCCAAGGGCGGGTTCACGATCCGCACGCTGAAAATGAAGGAATACAAGAACGAGATCAACCGCTTCAACGCGCTGTACAACCAGTTCGAGAAGGTCAACGCCGTCTTCACTCCCATGACGCTCGCGGAGATCGAGCTCATGGCGAATGACTTGAAGATTGCGCTGGACCCGGACCTTGTGTTTTTTGCGGAAGTGGACGGCAAGCCCGTCGGCGTGTCCCTGACCATGCCGGATTTCAACGTGGCGTTCAAGGCGGCGAAGGGGCGTCTTTTTCCCTTCGGAATTTTCCACCTTCTCACTGCCAAAAAGAAGACCCGTCTCGTCCGCACCATCAGCATGGGCGTGCTGAAGGACTACAGGAACAAGGGAATCGATCTCGCTTTCTACTTTCACACCTACAAGAACGGCGTGACCAAAGGCTACCGCGCCGCGGAGATGTCCTGGGTGGAGGAGGACAACGCGGCGATGACCAACACCGCGCTCAAGCTCGGAGGCAAGCCGTACCGGAAGTACCGGGTCTACGAGCACGCCCTGTAAGCCGAACCCCGCACAGCGAACCGCATGCAGGTCTCGACCGACACCGTCATCGAAGTCCGCGATGTCTCGAAGAGCTATGGCCCGCTCCTGGCGGTGAACAGCCTGAGCTTTTCGGTGGGTCGATCCGCCTGCGTGGGGCTTCTGGGCCCCAACGGCGCGGGGAAAACGACCATGCTGAAAATGATCTACGCCATGTGCCTCCGCGATCCGGGGCCGGGCTCTTCGATCCTCGTTTTCGGTCATGATCCCGCGCGGAACGAGCTGGAGATCAAGTTCCTCTCCGGGGTCGTTCCCCAGGAGGACAACCTCGATGCGGAGCTCAACGTCCGGCAAAACCTCCTCGTGTACGCAAGGCTCTACGGAATGCAGCGGCGCGCCGCCGAGCGGCGGATCGGGGAGCTGCTGGATTTCATGGAGCTGGCAGAGAAGCGCACGGTGAAAATAAAGGAGCTGTCAGGCGGGATGAAGCGCCGGCTCATCATTGCCCGGGCATTGCTCAACAGTCCGCGCCTTCTCATCCTTGATGAGCCCACAACCGGCCTGGATCCCCAGGTGCGGCACCTGATCTGGGACAAGCTGCGCCAGCTCAGGCGGGAGGGCCTCACGATCCTCCTGACCACTCACTACATGGAAGAGGCTTCCCAGATCTGCGACTCGGTGCTCATCATGCACAAGGGCGCCAAGGTGATGGAGGGTGCACCGGGGCACCTCGTGCAGACCCGGATCGAGCGCTACGTGCTGGAAGCGCGCCATCGAGACGCCTTCCCGCGCGCCGCGGAGATTCTCCCCGGCCTGCCGGTCCGGATGGACGCTGCCGTGGATTCACTGCGTTTCTATTCCCAGCAGGACGAAGCGCTTCGCGAGCTGGCAGCGCGCCTTGGGCCGGGCGAATACCAGTTCAGAGAGACCAATCTCGAAGACCTTTTTCTTCAGGCAACGGGGAGCGGGCTCGGTGATCAGCAGTAGGGCGCATCCCCCGTTCACCCGCCGGGTCCTCGCCGTTTGGTATCGACACTATCGAGTCTATACGAAGAATCTTGTCAGTAACGGTCTCCCGCCGTTCCTCGAGCCGCTCATTTTCCTGGCCGGTATCGGCCTGGGAATGGGAAAGTACGTGACGAGCATGCAGAACCTGCCCTATATCGTGTTCCTTGCAACGGGGCTTCCCATCACCGCCGCCATGTTCACCGCTGCGTTCGAGTGCACGTTCGGGACTTTCATCAGGCTGGAATTCGACAAGGTATACGATGGGATGCTGGCCGCGCCCATTTCCGCCAACGACCTCCTGATCGGGGAAATACTCTGGGCGGGGACCAAGGGCCTTTTCTTCGCCCTCGCCGTCATCAGCGTCGAGGCGCTCTTCGGGATCGTTCCGATGCCGCTCAGCTATCTCACGGGCATCGTCGGTTTTCTCACGGGGCTGATGTTCGCCACGATTGCCCTCCTTGTCACTTCGTTCGTGTCCACCATCAACCACTTCAATTTCTTCTTCACCGGCTTCCTGTCTCCCATGTTTTTCTTCTCAGGCGTGGTGTTTCCCATTGACAACCTCCCGACCGTACTGCGGCCCGTCGCAGAAATCTTTCCCCTTACGCACTCCGTGCGCATGGCGCGCGCGCTCGACCTCGGCGTCGTGTCGGGTGAGCTCGGCATCGACCTCATCTGCATTCTTGGTTTCACCGGCATCGCCGGCTATTTCGCCATTCGGCGGCTGAAAAGGAAGCTCATACAATAGATGGAAGAGATGGAAGAGATGGAAGGCGACATTATTCTCTTCAACGGCCGGGTTCGCACAATGGAGGCTGCGGCACCGCGGGCTTCCGCAATTGCTGTCCGCGGCGGGCGCATTCGCCATGTGGGAAACGATACGGCCGTGCGCGCCGCGGCGGGCGGCACGCGAGGGGTCCAGTCCATAGATCTCCAGGGCAGGTGCGTCCTCCCCGGGCTCACCGACTCTCATCTGCATTTCAAGTGGTTCGCGGAATCGCTTGCCGCCGTGGACGTGGAAACCGCGACACTGGATGAGGCAGTTGCCCGGGTACGCGCGCGCGCCCAAACGGCCGAACCGGGTGCGTGGATCACCGGCACGGGATGGAACCACAATGTGTGGGGAACCGGCGCGCTGCCGGACCTCGAGCCGCTGGACAGGGCAGCCCCGCGCAATCCCGTCGCCCTTCAGGCCAAGAGCGGGCATGCGCTCTGGGTGAACTCTCTGGCCCTCCTGAAGGCGGGGATCCGGCTGGAAACGCCCGACCCGGAGGGCGGGAAGATCGCGCACGGAAAAGACGGCACGCCCTCGGGGATTCTGCTGGAAAACGCGACGCATCTCGTGCACGCGGTGATCCCGAAGTCGACCCGGGGAGACCTCGCGCGGATGATGCGTGACGCCCAGACCGCGGTCCACAGGCTTGGACTGACCGGCGTGCACGACTTCGACAGCTCGCTCGCGCTGCAGGCGTTCCTCGAGCTGGAAAGCAGGGGAGAGCTTGCGCTTCGAGTCGTGAAGGGCATTCCGCACGAGCACTTGCCGGCCGCAATTGATCTGGGCATGCGCACGGGGTTCGGCGGGGAGCTTCTTCGCCTCGGCCAGGTCAAGATGTTCGCCGACGGCGCACTGGGGCCGCAGACGGCGTGGATGCTGGCCCCCTACGAAGGAAGCTGGGCGACCGGCATACCGACCTTGAGCGAGGAACAGCTCGTCATCGACATCTCCCGGGCAAATGGAGCCGGTATCGCGTGCGCCGTGCACGCCATCGGAGATGCGGCCTGCCACATGGTCCTGAACGCCTTCGAAAAGTCGGCGCACGCAGCTCCGGGCCCCGGGGCCGGCGGCGGGCTGCGCGGGCTGCGGAATCGAATCGAACACGTCCAGCTCCTGCACCCCGACGACCTCGGGCGTCTTGCCCGGCTTGGCATTGTCGCCTCCATGCAGCCGCTGCATGCCACCTCCGACATGCTGATCGCGGAACGCTACTGGGGCGCGCGCTGCGCGGGGGCGTACGCGTGGAAGTCGCTTCTCGATGAAGGCACCGCGCTCGCCTTTGGCTCCGATTGCCCGGTGGAGATCCCTGATCCGCTTGCCGGCATCCACGCGGCCGTCACGCGGCGCCGTGCGGACGGCAGCCCCGGGCCCGGGGGGTGGCGGCCTGAACAGAGACTGAGCGTCGAACAGGCCGTGGGCGCCTACACGATGGGCGCCGCGTATGCCGCGGGTCGGGAGGAGGAGCTGGGTTCCATTGCGCCGGGCAAGCTGGCCGATCTGACCGTGCTGGACCGCGACATCTTTTCAATCGATCCTCAAGAGATACGAAACACGAAGGTCAGTGCCACCATGGTCGGGGGCAGGCTCGTCTGGGGCGCCCTCTGACGGGAGAGGGGCCGGGGCGAAGGCGACAGGGCCGCCGGACCAGAGGGAGCCGAGCGATGCTTTCCTGCGTCTCCTCCCCATGATAGAGTCATCCGCCATGGCCAGCGAGATTTTCACGATATTCCTTGCCGTGTTTATCGTGGTCGACCCCTTCGGGATAGTCCCGGTTTTCATCTCCCTCACCTCTTCTCTTCAGCCGGCGCGCAGGCGCGCCACCATACTCAAGTCGATCGGCGTGGCCTTCGTCGTATTGTGCCTGTTCATATTCACGGGCAGCGCAATCCTGCGCTTTCTCGGCATCCAGCCGGGATCTTTCTTCATCGCGGGCGGAATTCTCATGTTCATCGTGTCCATGGACCTGCTCCTGGGCAAGCCGGGAAGGACCAAGACCTCGGGCGAGGAGAAGGGCGAGCAAAGGGAGGACGTTTCGATCTTTCCGCTGGCCATTCCCATGCTTGCCGGGCCCGGCACGATCACCACGATCCTGCTTTACGCGAGCGAGGAGAAGATCCCCGGCTTCATCCTGCCCGTTCTGGTGGGCTCCGTGGCGCTGGCCCTGGCGTTCGCGGGGATGACGATGTTTCTCAGCTCGTTTTTCCTGCGCGTTCTTGGCAGGACCGGCGTCTCCGTGATCGAGCGGATAATGGGAATCGTGCTTACCGGGCTCTCCGTGCAGTTCGTCTACGACGGCCTGTTGAAGCTGGGCGTCCTCGCGGCGCGATGAATCTCGCGGCGCCACAATCCGCGATAACAATCAGCCGGCGCGGCGCTCCGCGAGAAAGCTCGCGAGAAACCGTGCCGTGTGGGAGCCTGCGCGCACCCGGGCCACCTGCGCGGGAGTGCCCTGGGCCGCGATCCTTCCCCCGCCGTCGCCGCCCTCCGGGCCGAGGTCGATGATCCAGTCCGCCTCCGCAATGATGTCCAGGTTGTGCTCGACGATCACCACGGTGTTTCCCGCGTCCACCAGCCGGTGAAGGACCCGCACAAGCTTTTCTACGTCCGCCATGTGCAGCCCGATCGTGGGCTCGTCCAGCACGTACAAGGTGCGTGCCGCCGCGCCGGACATGCCATGACGGGGCGGCGCCCCTTCAGTGGGGACGCGCGCCTTGGCAAGCTCCGTGACGAGCTTGATCCGCTGCGCCTCACCGCCGCTGAGGGAGGGACTCTGCTGGCCAAGGGACAGGTAGCCGAGTCCCACTTGCTGAAGAAGGTGCAGCGCGTGGCGGATGCCGGGGTGGAAGTCGAAATAGAGGGCCGCCTCGTCAACGCTCATGGCAAGGACCTCGGCGATGCTCTTGTCCCGAAAACGCACGCTGAGGGTCTCTGCGTTGAAGCGCGCGCCCTCGCATGCGTCGCAGAGCACGGTCACGTCGGGCAGGAAGCTCATCTCGATCTTTTTCATTCCCTGTCCTTCACACTCGTCGCACCGTCCGCCGGAGACGTTGAAGGAGAACCTGCTGGCCGTGTAGCCGCGCATCCGCGCCTCGTTTGAAGCGGCGAAGAGGCGCCGGATGTCGTCCCAGATGCCGACGTAGGTGGCGGGGCAGGACCTCGGGGTCTTCCCGATAGGCGTCTGGTCCACTTCCAGGACCCTGTCGATCGCGTGCCACCCTTCGATCCCGTCGCAGCCGTGGAGGTTTCCCGTCGCGGCCGGGCCTGTCCGCCTGCCCCGCGCCTTTGAAATCAGGTGGCGAAGATTGCCGTACAATACCTCGCGCACCAGGGTGCTCTTGCCGCTGCCGCTTACGCCTGCAACGCAGGTCAGCCGGGCCAGGGGGATCGCGACCTCCAACCCTTGAAGGTTGTGCAGGCGCGCGTTCCTGATGCGCAGAACGGCGCCCGCAGCTTCCGGATCGATCTCGGGGCGGAGGGTTCTCCCGAGGAGCGGATGGCGCAGAGGGGTCTTCAGGAACCTGCCGGTGAGCGATGCGCGGCTGCGGATGATGGCGGACACGGTGCCGCTGGCCACCACGCGGCCGCCGTTCGGCCCGCCGCCGGGGCCGAGGTCCACGATATGTTCGGCCCTCCGGATGGTTTCCTCGTCGTGCTCCACCACCACGACGGTGTTTCCCTTTTTTCGCAGGGACTGCAGGGTGTCCAGCAGCACGCCGTTGTCACGGGCGTGGAGACCGATGGTCGGCTCGTCCAGGATGTAGCAGACTCCGCGGAGATTGGAGCCAAGCTGGGAGGCGAGCCGGATCCGCTGTGCTTCTCCGCCGCTCAGCGTGGGCGCCGACCGGTCCAGGGACAGGTACGCGAGCCCGACGCTTTGCAGGAACTCGAGCCGGGAGAGGATTTCGGCGATGATGTCCCGCGCAATTTCCTGCTCGCGTCGCGAGAAGCGGAGCGCCCTCATCTCCCGTTCCATGTCCGCCACGGGGAGGTCCAGGTACTCCGCAATGCTCTTCCCGCGAAATCTGACCGCAAGGGCTTCAGGCCTGAGGCGCTTCCCGTTGCAGGCGGGACAGATCTTTTCCGGACCGCCCCACCAGTCGTTCCACCAGATTTCTTCCCCGGTCTGCTCGGCGTCGAAGCCCGAGAGCTGGAGTCCCGTGCCAAAGCAGGAAGGACACCATCCGTGCTTCGAGTTGTAGGAGAAGAGCCGGGGGTCAAGCTCTTCGAAGCTCCGTCCGCACCGGGGGCACGCGCGTTTCGTGGAAAAGACGGTCTCTTTGCCGGTGCCGCCTCCACGTGAAGCAGCGACAACCCGGATCACACCCTTTCCGAAATCAAGGCCGCGCCCGATCAGCTCGCGAAGGGTCTTCTCCCTCTCCGCCGATACGAGCTCCGTGCCCACGGGAAGCTCGATCGAGTGTTCTTTGAACCTTTCAAGCCGCGGCCACGCCGCCGTGGGAAGCAGCTTCCCATCCACCCGAAGCTGATCGAAGCCTTTGCCTGCCGCCCATGCGGCCAGGTCCGTGTAGTAGCCTTTGCGCGCGGTGACCAGCGGGGAGAGAACGGTGACCCGCTTGCCGCGGTAGTCGGCAAGCACGCGCGCGACAATGGCCTCAGGGGTTTGCGGCTGGATGGGCACGCCGCACTCCGGGCAGTGCTGGACGCCGAGCTTCACGTACAACAGGCGCAGGAAAGGGGAAATCTCGGTGAGTGTGGCCACCGTGCTCTTCCTGCCGCCCCTGCTCGTACGCTGCTCGATGGCGACCGTGGGCGGCAGGCCGTAGACGCCGTCCACGTCGGGCCTGCGCGCCGGCTGCACGAACTGCCGCGCGTACGCGTTCAATGACTCGAGGTAGCGGCGCTGGCCCTCGGCAAAGAGAATGTCGAAAGCGATCGTGCTCTTGCCGCTGCCGCTGACGCCGGTGATGACGCTGAACACGTCGCGGGGGATGGACAGGTCGATGTTCTTGAGGTTGTGCTCCCGCGCGTGCCGGATGACGATGGCATTGTCGCTCACTCCCGGAAGTTGGGCGTCCCTGCGGGCTTTGCGCGCGGAGCGGGCCGCGTGCGCGCGGCCTTTCTTGCCGGCAATGAGAGACTTGAAGGCCGCCAGTCCCGAGGAGCGCAGCGCCGCGCCCGTGCGGCTCTCCGCGCAGTCAGCCACCTGTCGCGGAGTTCCCTCGCACACGACCCTCCCTCCGGCCTCACCGCCGTCGGGCCCCAGGTCGACGATCCAGTCGCAGGCGCGGATCACATCGAGGTTGTGCTCGATGACGGCCACGGAATGACCGGCGTCGACGAGCTGACGAAACGCCCCCAGCAGCGTGGCGATGTCATCGAAGTGCAGGCCCGTGGTGGGCTCGTCGAACAGGAAGAGGTTTCCCCTTCCCGCCCTTCCCGCGGTGTGCTCTCCCAGGTACCCGGCCAGCTTCAGCCTCTGCGCTTCGCCGCCGCTCAGGGTGGGTACCGGCTGGCCCAGGCTGACGTATCCCAGGCCTACTGCGGCAAGGGGGGCAAGGCCGGCGATCACCTCGGGCGCCTCGGAAAAAAACGCGCATGCCTCGGAGACCGTCATGTCGAGGACATCCGCAACGGACTTTGCCGCTGCACCGGGGATCAATGCCGAGGCGCCGGGGGGGAACAGTCGCACGTCCAGGATCTCGCGGCGGAAGCGCCTTCCGTCACAGTCGGGGCAGCGCAGGTACACGTCGCTGAGGAACTGCATCTCGATGTGCTCGAAACCGCTGCCGCTGCAGGTGGGGCACCTGCCGGTTCCCGCGTTGAAGCTGAACGTGCCTGCCGTGTAGCCGCGCTCGCGGGAAAGAGGCTCGGCGGCATAGAGCTTCCTGATGACGTCGAAGGCGCCCACGTAGCTTACCGGATTGGATCGCGCGGTCCTGCCGATGGGCGACTGGTCGACCATGACGACGTTCTCCACCAGGTCGTGCCCCGTGATTTCCCTGTGCTTTCCCGGCGGGTCCGCCGGCTTGTGCTTGAGCGCGCGGAGCGCGTTGTACAGGACGTCCTGCATGAGGGTGGATTTGCCCGAACCGCTCACGCCGGTGATGCACACGAGCCTGCCCAGAGGGAGATCGACGTCGATGGTCTTGAGGTTGTGCTCGGCCGCGCCGAGGATACGGATGACGCGGCCCTCGGAAGGAACCGTTGAATCCGGCTTTTTTCCCGGCACGGCCTTGCCGCTCCGGCCCGCCCTCCCCGGGCGGGTCTTCATCGATTGTGCCGTGCGCGCCTGGACTTTCTTCTTGCCCGTCAGGTACTGAGCGGTGAGGGAGCGCGTGCTCTGCAGAAGCGCGGACAGCTCCCCGAAAAACACCACTTGGCCGCCGTGCTCTCCCGCGCCCGGGCCCATGTCCAGCACTACGTCAGCTGCCCGGATCACATCGGGGTCATGCTCCACCACCACAATGGTGTTGCCTGCGTCGCGCAGGCGGCAGAGCACCCCGATCAGCTTGCCGATGTCGCGCGGGTGAAGCCCGATGCTCGGCTCATCCAGGACGAACAGCGCATTGACCAGCGAAGTGCCAAGGGCGGTCGTGAGATTGATCCTCTGCACTTCTCCGCCGCTCAGCGTGCGGGACTGTCTGTCGAGGGTCAGGTATCCCAGGCCCACGTCCACCAGGTAGCGCAGCCGGGTCCTGATCTCGGCAAGGAGTATGCCGGTCGCCTCGTCCAGGGGGGCAGGGAGCGCGATTCCTTCGAACAGCGCAAGGCACCTGTCGATCGGGAGGAGCATCACGTCGTGGATCGAGAGCTTCTCTTCTCCGATTCTCCAGAGAAGGGCCTGGGGCTTCAGGCGCGCCCCGCCGCAGGCAGGGCACGGGGTGTAGGCGCGATACTTGGAGAGGAGCACCCGAATGTGCATCCGGTAGCTCTTGGACTCCAGCCATCCGAAAAAACGCTTCGCGCCGAACCATACCCCGTCGTCCCAATCTCCCTCGCCTTCGATGACCCATGCGCGCTGATCGTCACTCAGGTCTTGCCAGGGTACATTTGTGGGCACTCCCCGCTTTCGGGCATGGGAGATGAGCTCCTCCTGCACTTCTTTGAAGCTCTCGGTCTGCCACGGCCTGACCGCGCCCCCTGCCAGGCTCTTGGTGTCGTCAGGTATGACCAGGCCCCAGTCGATCCCGATGGTCCGTCCAAAGCCCCGGCACGTCTCGCACGCGCCCAGGGGAGAGTTGAATGAGAACAGGTTGGGCGAGGGATCGTCGTAATGGATATCGCAGAACGCGCAGTGCAGGTCGGATGAGAACCGGAGCTCCTCGCCCGGCTCCCCCGCGGAATCGAGACAGTGCGCCGAAACCCTTCCCTGGCCGTATTTCAGCGCCGCCTCGAGGTCCTCCACCAGCCTGCCCCTGTTCTCCGCGCTGCTCGTGATACGGTCCTGGATCACCTCCAGCCTGCTTCCTTCCTTCTTATGGATGCGGGTGTAGCCCTGCCTGGCCAGGAGCTCTTTCACCTCGTCTTCTGAAAAGTTGGCGGGGACCACGATCGGGAATGTGAGGATCAGCCTTCTGCCTTTTGGAAGCTGATCCGCGATGCTCTCCGGAGTATCCCGACGCACTTCCCGTCCGCAGTTTCCGCAGAACAGGCGTGTGGCGCGCGCAAAAAGCAGCTTCAGGTGATCGTTGAGCTCCGTCATGGTTCCCACCGTGGAGCGCGACGTGCGGACGGGATTGGTCTGGTCGATGGCGATGGCGGGCGGGATTCCCTCGATGCGGTCCACCCGGGGCTTGTCCATCCTGTCCAGGAACTGCCGGGTGTAGGAAGAGAAAGTCTCCACGTAGCGGCGCTGGCCCTCCGAGTAGAGGGTGTCGAACGCGAGGGACGACTTTCCCGATCCGCTCACGCCGGTGATCACGATGAGCTTTCGCAGAGGCAGCTTCAGGCTCAGGTTCCTGAGATTGTTCTGGCGCGCTCCTTCGATGAGGATGCAGTCGTGGGGATAGCGGCCATGGTTTTTCGATGCGGAAGGTCTGCGGGCGGTGCTCATGTGCAGGGGGGGATTATTCAGCGTCGGGCGGGTTTGGGCAAGGGGGCAGTAATGAGTATCATATCCTCATGAATATCCAAAAAGAACCCATGATTGCGCTCGGCCCCACCCAGGTGCGCGTGAGCCCTATGGGAGTTGGGACCAACTCCTGGGGCCTGCGCCGTGCCGCTGATCCCGGCAAGCTTCCCGCCTTCAAAGCCCTGATGGGTGCGGGCGTCAACCTGTTCGACACTGCCGAGATCTACACGCTCGGAGCTTCCGAGCGCACCCTGGGTCATTGCATCGGGGCGAGCGGCACGACTCCCGTTGTCCTGACCAAGTTCTTCCCCCTGCCGTGGCGCTGGCGCAAGCAGGACCTTCCCGGCGCGCTGCACGCCAGTCTCGCGCGTCTCGGTCTTGCGAAGGTGGACGTCTACCTGTTGCATTACCCGCTGCCGCCGGTTGCGCTCGAAACTTGGGCGGACGCGCTTGCGGATGCGGCGCACGCGGGTCTTGCGCGCGCGGTGGGGATCAGCAACTGCAATGCGGAGCAGACACGGCGCGCGCATGCCGCCCTTGCGGCTCGCGGCGTTTCCCTTGTATGCAACGAGGTCGAGTTCAGCCTTCTGAAGCGAGATCCGCAAAACAACGGCCTGCTCTCGGTCTGCCGCGAGCTTGACGTCACGCTCATCGCGTACAGGCCGCTCGCAATGGGCGTGCTCACCGGCAAGTATTCAACGAAGAATCCGCCGAAGGGCGCGCGCGCCGCCATGTTCAGCCGTCGATACCTTGCGGGCCTCGCACCTCTCATTTCCGCGATGGCGCGCATCGGAGAGAATCACGGAGGCAAGTCCGCCTCCCAGGTAGCAATCAACTGGGTCATGTGCAAAGGGGCCCTTCCCATTCCCGGGGTCAAAGACCTGGGCCAGGCCCTGCAGAACACGGGCGCGCTCGGATGGCGTCTGTCAGAAGAGGAAATCGCCGAGCTCGAGGCCGCCGCTCCGTGAGCTGATCATCAGCGGCGTCCCCTTCCCCTGACGCGAAGCAGGGAGTGAATCCTGACCATCGTTTCCATCGTCCATCTCCCATTCGTATATTCTTTCGGGGAGGCTACACGTGACGAACGCGCAGGAAAAAGTGCTCATCATCGAGGACGACCGGGATATTGCCGAGGTGGTGGCGATGAACCTCAGGGACCTTGGCCTGCACGCCGAGAGGGCCGAAGACGGCAGGGCAGGTCTGCAGAAGGCGCTCGAGGGGGAGTACGCGCTGGTGATCCTCGACCTGATGCTGCCGAAGATGGACGGCCTGACCGTGTGCGCGCGCATCAGGGAAAAGAACCGCGCCACCCCCATCCTCATGCTCACCGCGAAATCCGAAGAGCTGGACCGGGTCCTGGGATTGGAGATCGGGGCCGACGAGTACATCACCAAGCCATTCAGCGTCCGCGAGCTGGTGGCCCGCGTAAAGGCGCTGCTGCGCAGGGTGCGGACGGACAGGGACGCCGCGGCGGGGCGCGCGCAGAAGGGGAAAGTGGAAAGCGGTGAGCTCGTCATGGACTTCGAGAAGAGGAAGGTGACCCTGGCCGGTGAGACCGTGGATCTCACGGTGAAGGAGTTCGATCTCCTGGCCCTGTTTGCCCGCAACCCCGGCCGGACATACAGCCGCACAGACCTCCTCAACCTCGTGTGGGGGTACCAGTTCGAGGGCTACGAGCACACGGTAAACTCGCACATCAACAGGCTGCGCGCCAAGATCGAGCGGGACCCCGGTCATCCTCTCTACCTCAGGACGGTATGGGGAGTGGGGTACCGGTTCTCCGAGCTTGCGGAGCGCGAGGGATGAACCGGCTCTTTGATTCATTCTACGCCCGCTTGTCGACCATCTTTCTCCTTCTCATCCTCGCGCTCGGCGCCGGCTTCGTCGCCATTGCCTTCAACTCCGCGGGGCATCTTTTCAACGATGTCGAACAGCTCCTCAACCGGGAGTACGCCCGCAGCATCGCCAGCGAGCTCGGGCCGCTCGTCGCACAGGGCTTCTCCGAAGAGCGCGTGCGGAGCGCCATTCATTACATGATGGTGCTCAACCCGATGGTGGAGATCTACCTCCTGGACGACCACGGAAAAATCCTGGCCTATTTCCTCAACCCCGCGGAAAAGATCGCGCGCGACTCGGTCGACCTCGCCCCCGTGAAGGCGTTCGTCGCCACGGCGGGGGGCAGCCTGATCCGGGGCGAGGATCCGCGCAGCCCCACCCGGATCAAGCCCTTCTCCGCGGCGGAGCTGCGAATGGGCGCCGCGCACGGCTACGTGTACATCATCCTCGGCGGGGAACGCTATGACGCGTCCGTGCGCATGATCCGTGACAGCTACTATCTGAGAGCCGGGCTTATCGCGTTCCTCCTGGCGGTGCTCTCCACGCTGATCGTCGGGCTCTCCCTTTTCTTTCTCCTGACCAGAAGGCTGAAATCCCTGAGCGACACGGTGCAGGGCTTCGCGCGCGGGGAGCTGGGACGCAGGGTGGAGGCGCGGGGCAGGGATGAGCTGGGCGCGCTGGGCCGCAGCTTCAACCAGATGGCCGCCACCATCGAGGCGGACGTGGAGAAGCTCAGGCTGGCGGAGCGCATGCGGAGAGACCTGATCGGCAATATTTCCCACGACCTGCGAAGCCCGCTGGCCTCCATCCAGGGCTACCTGGAGACAATGGCGCTGAAGGACCTGCAGCTCGCGCCCGAGGAAAGACGGCAATTCCTGGATATCAGCCTGAGAAACGCCTCCAGCCTGCAGAAGCTCGTGGAGGAGCTCTTCGAGCTGGCCAAGCTGGACGCGCGGCAGGTGCAGCTCGCGCCGGAGCCCGTTCAGATCGCCGAGCTTGCGCAGGATGTCGCGCTGAAGCTCGCCCCGCAGGCTGAAAAGGCAGGAGTGTCCCTTGCGGTGGACCACGCGGAGGAGCTGCCCCTGGTGTCTTGCGATATCGCAATGATCGAGAGGGTGCTCACCAACCTCATGGAGAATGCCCTCCGATTCACTCCCCCGGCGGGCTCGGTGCGTGTGGACCTTTCCCGCCGTGACGACTCGGTGCGGGTGACCGTGGCGGACACGGGCGCGGGGATCGATCCCGAGGACCTTCCCCATATCTTCGACAGGTTCTACCGGGCCGACAAGAGCAGGGACAGGTCGACGGGCGGCAGTCGAAATGCCGCCGAGTACGGCGGCCCAGAATCCACCGGGTACGGTGGCGCCGGGGCGGGCCTGGGGCTGGCCATCGCGCGGCAGATCGTCGAGCTTCACGGGAGCGCGCTCGATGTGGAGAGCAACCCGGGCGAAGGGGCGCGATTTTCCTTCAGCCTTTCGGCGCGCGCCATACCGGTACCTGCGTGATGATCTTGTATCGGGCCCGTGATACTTCCGTGATGCCCCGTCGCTATCTTGATGCGCATGAATGAAAGGAACGGTACATGACGGTCATTCTGGCTTTCGCCTTCCTGTCGGGGGTCATTACGATTCTCTCCCCCTGCATCCTGCCCGTGCTTCCCATAGTGCTTTCGGGAGGGGTGGGAGGGGGCAAGGCGCGGCCTTTCGGCGTGCTGGCGGGTTTTGTCGTGAGCTTTACGGCGTTCACGCTTTCGCTCTCCGCCATCGTGCAGGCAATCGGAATACCCGTGGACGCGCTGCGGATCGTGGCGGTGGTGCTCATCGTCATGTTCGGCGTCGTGATGCTGGTGCCCTGGCTGCGTGACAGGTTCGAGATCCTTACCTCGAGGATTGCCAGCCGGGGCAGCAAAGGCGGGGCCGCCGCGGCAGGCGCTGCCGCAGGCGCGCCGCAGAGCCGCTGGGCCGGGTTCTGGAGTGGACTGGTGGTCGGACTGAGCCTGGGCCTGATCTGGACCCCGTGCGTCGGGCCGATCATGGCTTCCGTAATCAGCCTGGCCCTTACGCAGCACGTGGACGGCGGATCGGTTTCCATCACTCTCGCCTACACCCTGGGGACCTCCATCCCCATGCTCGCGATCATGCTCGGAGGCCGGGCGCTCCTCAAAAAGGTGCCTGCGCTCACGCGCAATGCGGCCAATATCCAGAAGGGGTTCGGCGTGCTCATGATCCTCGTGGGCGTGGCGATCGGCCTCGGCTGGGACCGCCAATTCCAGGCCACCATACTCCAGCTGTTTCCCAACTATGGGACGGGCCTGACCGCGATTGAAAAGACAGCACCCGTGCAGTCCGCCCTGAAGGCGCGTGCGCCCGCCATGGCCGCACGCAGCCCCAAAGCCGGTGACGGAGACGTATTCAGCGCCCCGGAGGCTGCTCCGGAGAACGGCGTCCTGGGCGACTATGGGGCCGCGCCGGCATTCCTTACCCAGGGAAACTGGTTCAATACCGAGGGGCTTTCCCCCACCACGGGCCAGATGGCCCAGGGAGCTTCGATGCCCCTCACGCGGGAAGCGCTGCGCGGCAAGGTCGTGGTGGTGGACTTCTGGACCTATAGCTGCATCAACTGTGTCCGCACGCTTCCGTACCTCCGGGCCTGGTACGACACTTACCGGGACAAGGGGCTGGTGATCGTGGGGGTGCATACTCCCGAGTTCGAGTTCGAGAAAAATGCGGCGAACGTGGCCAAAGCGATCCGTGACCTCGGCGTGAATTGGCCGGTGGTACAGGACAATGACTACGTGCAGTGGAACGCGTACGCCAACCAGTACTGGCCCGCCCACTATTTCATAGACGCGAAGGGCAGGGTGCGGTACTTCCACTTTGGCGAAGGCGAGTATGACGTTTCTGAAAAAGTCATTCAGGCCCTGCTGAAAGAGGCGGGGGCAAATGTGGGAGGCATCGTGTCCCGGCCCGCTCCACGGCTCGAGTCGCAGACCCCTGAAACCTACCTTGGCTACGACCGGGGGCAGGGCTTTGTCTCGGCGGTGAATCCCGTGGCAGACAAACCAGTGGAATACAGGCCGGCGCGGGCGCCGCACAACGGCGAATGGAACCTGACGGGCACATGGACGATCTCGCCGCAGTATGTCGTGCCGGAGTCTTCGGGGACACTGCAGCTCGGTTTCGACGCGAAGAACGTGTTCCTCGTGGTGGAGCCGCAGGCACCCGGAGGAAGCATTTCAGCCTTCGTGGACGATTCACGGGCCGGGGATACGGCAGATCTTAAGAAGGGCACGCTTGAGCCCAGGGAAAGCAGAATGTACCAGTTGGTCAGGTTGAATACACCCGGCCCGCATATATTGCGTCTGGAGGTGAAAGGGAAGATTCGTCTTTTTGCTTTCACCTTCGGATGACACGCGTCATGAGGAGGTTCCCTCTATGAAGAGGATGACTTTATTGATTGCAGTCTTTGCCTCAGCCGCAGCAGCATTAATGGCGGCACCCATGTCTCCCGACACGGCAAAGCCGCAGACAGCGATTTTCGCGGGCGGCTGCTTCTGGAGCATGCAATCGGCTTTCGAGAAGGTGTACGGCGTCATAACAGCCATCTCCGGATACACGGGGGGAAATACCAGGAAGCCGAATTACGGAAACTATGCGGCAGGAGGCCATGTGGAGGCGGTCCAGGTCACATGGGACCCAAGCCGGGTGAGCTACGCCGAGCTGCTGGACGCCTATTGGCGCCACACCGATCCCACGGACGGTCGCGGACAATTCGTGGACAGGGGTCCCCAGTACCGGCCCATCGTATTCTGGTTGGACGATTCGCAGCGGGCAGCGGCGGAAGCATCCAGGACTGCGCTGGGCAAGTCCAGGAAGTTCTCCGTTTCCCTCGCTACAGAAATTCGCAAAGCTGAGCCTTTCTATGCCGCGGAGGACTATCACCAGGATTACGCCAGGAAGAATCCTGCGGCATACCAGGACTACTTCGACAACTCAGGACGCGCGCAGCTCTTCGCCAAGGTCTGGGGCGCCGCGGCCCTCATGGACCCTGCCGCGCCTCCTTCGGCGACAAACGGCGCCTGGCACAAGCCCTCGGTGGACCAGCTCAAGAAAATGCTCAATCCGATGCAATTCGACGTGACCCAGAGGGAAGGCACTGAGCCGCCCTTCCAGAACGAGTACGACCACAATGAACGGGAAGGAATTTATGTGGACATCGTCTCGGGCGAGCCCCTGTTCAGCTCCACCGACAAATACGATTCCGGTACGGGATGGCCGAGCTTTACCCGGCCCCTTGCTCCGAGCAACATCGTGCTGCATGAGGACCGGACTTTCGGCATGGTGCGGGTCGAGGTGAAAAGCAGGTATGCGAGCTCCCACCTCGGCCATCTTTTCGACGACGGTCCCGCACCGACAGGGCTGCGCTATTGCATGGACTCCGCTTCCCTGCGGTTCATTCCCGTCGCGGACATGCAGAAGGAAGGCTACGGCCAGTACCTGAAGCTGTTTCAGAAGTCTTCTGGTTGAAAGGATCTCCTGTCCGAGTTCGCGCCGCCTAAACGGGTGCGAACTCGGATCTCAGTAAGCCGTAGATCATTGTCCCGCTGAGGGTTCCATCTCTGTTCTTTTTGTTCTGACGAAGATGCGCTTCTTGCACCATCCCGCAACGCTCCGCCACCCGCATGCTGCGCACATTGGTGTCGTCGCATTCCAGCCGCACCCGGGAGGCATTCAAATGCCGGAAGACGAAGAGCAGCGCCGCCCTCACGGCTTCCGAAACGTATCCATGTCCCTCGTGCGCCTTGTCGACAAAATAGCCGATCTGGAACTCCGGCAGCTCCCTTGAGACGAGACCGACATGCACCTGGGCCACGAACTCGTCGTTCATCCTGTCGAAAGCTCCCAGAAAGAAGTTCCTGCGCTCCGCCCACTGCAGGGCAAAGCTCCGCACCACTTCTTCCGCCTCCCGTTCGCTTCTGATCCCCATCACCGGATTGTCCGATTCGTAGCGTGAAAGATGTATGCGATTTTGCTGGCTCATGGGGAAATACCATCGGCCGTCCCCTTCCGCGTAACAGCGGAGGTACAGGCGTGCGGTTTCCATTCGCGAGGGAATGTCGGGCAGCGCCGGCTGCATCAGGTCTTCTGCCTCGTCTTCCACGGGCTTGCCAGCAGCAGCAGGCACCCGATGAGCACTGACAGGTCGGCGAGATTGAATACGCCTGTCCGCAGGGTCCCGATTCCCATGATGATGAAATCGCTCACCTTCCCGTCGCGGAACAGCCTGTCGATGAGATTTCCGAGCCCGCCGCCCGCGATGAAAGAGAACCCCATGATGAAAGTCCAGCCGGTTTCCTTGTTCCGCGCAAGAGAGAAAATGATCCAGAAAAGGATAAGGAGGGGAAATGCGACGAATGTCACTGTCCGAACAGGCCGCGGCAGCCGGGCACCCAGGCTGAGGAATCCGCCTTCGTTCTCAACGTAGTGCAGCACGAGGACGCTGTCTACAACAAAGACCGTGCCGCCGTACTCGGCGGATTTGGTGCCGCCGTACTCGGCGGATTTGGTGCCGCCGTTCATCAGCCGGGTCCGGGCGATCTGCTTCGTTGCCTGGTCGCAGCCGATGCTTGCAAGAACGATGAGGAGGATCAGAAGGGCTTTCAAGAGCCGTGTGCGGGTAAGAGTCACGCCGAGAGTTTGACATGAGCCCGGGGCCGATGCAATACTGCGCCGTGATATGCAATCAAAGGCAATAATCCAGGCGCTGTGCGCCATGCTCCTCTGGAGCATGCTTGCCTTCCTGAGCGTGCAATTGTCTGGAATCCCGGCGTTCCTGCTCATCGGCCTCGCCCTGATCATCGGTGCGGTGTGCGGCGTGCACAAAATCTCTCAATGGCGAATCCCGGCAAAGGTGCTGCTCCTGGGCATTTACGGTCTATTTGGGTACCATTTCTGCCTGTTCATGGCGTTGAGGCTTGCCCCACCCGTGGAAGCGAATCTTATAAACTACCTGTGGCCCCTCCTCATCGTGATACTGTCGCCGGTCTTTCTGACCGGGTTTTCCCTGAAGGCGCGCCACATTGTTGCCGCATTTCTTGGCCTGACAGGCGCGGTGCTCATTGTCACGGGAGGCAGGCTGAGCTTTGACGCCCGATACGTGCCCGGCTACCTCCTTGCGGCGCTTGCAGCCTTTATCTGGTCGAGCTATTCGCTCATGACCAGGCGTATCAAATCGTTTCCGAATGCCGCGATAGGACTTTTCTGCCTTTGCTCCGGCCTGCTCTCGCTTCTCATGCATTTCTTGCTCGAGCAGAGGCATGAGTTCGCGGTCAAAGAGTTCCCGCTCCTGATCCTGCTCGGCATCGGGCCCATGGGTGCTGCCTTTTTTCTTTGGAATGCCGCGCTGCGAAACGGGGATCCCCGAGTCATCGGCTCGATTGCCTATCTGACACCCATGCTTTCGACCCTTGTCCTGATCGTGAGCGGCAGCGGAAGGTTTACCGCTCAGTCCGGGGTTGCGATTGTGCTCATTGTGGGCGGCTCAGTTGTCGGGTCTCTCAAGATAGATTCTCAATTGCCGAAGACGGGGAGGAGGATCCAATGAACAGCTTCAGAACCGTCCTGGAAAAAGGCGGTGTCATAGCCCTCGACGGGGCAATGGGAACCGAGCTGGTTCGACGGGGTGTGGAATCAGTTGCCGCTGCCAACCTGTCGCACCCGGATACTGTATTCGAAATCCACGACGAGTATTTCAAGGCCGGAAGCTTTGTGGCAATAACAAATACTCTGACAATGAATCGCATCTTCATCGAGTCGCATGGAATCGATATTGACGTAAAGGCCATCAATGTGGCCGGCGCAAAAATTGCGCGCTCGTGCGCAAAGGGCAAAGGTTTCGCATTGGGCAACCTGAGCTCGACGGGGCAGATGCTGGAGCCTTATGGGACCTATACGGAGGCAGACTTCATTGCCGCATTCACGGAACAGGCCGCGTTCCTGCAGGAGGGCGGGGTGCATGGGTTCATAATCGAGACGATATTTGATCTGCGCGAGGCTGTCTGTGCGCTGAGAGCCTGCAAGGGAGTCTCTTCGCTGCCGGTTATTGTTTCGTTGTCATACAGCACCGAACAGAACGGCGGGAGAACCATGATGGGGAACTCCGCCATGGATTGTGCGTCCCGCTTGACCGAAGAAGGCGCGGATGCGCTTGGCGCCAATTGTGGAGGCGTTGATCCGGCTCAAATGGCGGAAATCGTACGCGCTCTCTCCCGGGCCACAAAGCTGCCAATTGTCGCTGAAGCGAACGCCGGCAAACCCAAGCTGATCAACGGGAGAACGGAATTTGACATGGATCCCGCCGTATTCGCACTCGGAATGCGGGAATGCAGACTGGCCGGGGCCCGGATTCTGGGTGGGTGTTGTGGAACGACGCCCGATCACATACGCGCGCTCACGCGCGTACTCAAGGCATGACTTCCTAGGCCCGGGCGATGCGGATAATGGCCTCCAGGCTCCGCGTCACGTCGGCGTCAGTGGTTGCCCAGCTCGAGACGCTGATCCTCATGGCGGTTTTCCCCTGCCAGACCGTGCCCCCGCACCAGCAGGTGCCGTCCGCCTGAATGTCGGCGATGATTTTGCCGGTTTTCTCCGCGCTCCCGAATGAGACGAGAACCTGGTTCAGGACTACGTCGTTCAGCACGTCGAAGCCCGCGGCGCGCAGGCCTTCCGCAAAGCGCGCGGCATGCCGACAGGTCCGTTCCACCATGTCCGCCACGCCATTCCTCCCGAGGGACTTCAGTGCGGCCCACACTTCCACGCCTCGCGCCCGCCGGGAAAGCTCGGGCGTATAATCCGAGGGATGCCGTTGCGTGCCTGCCGGGGGCAGGTAGTCGGCCGTGATTGCCATGGCCGCCCGCAGCGCCTCGGGATCCCGCACAAAGGCAAGCCCGCAATCGTAGGGCACGTTCAACCACTTGTGCGCGTCGGTAGCCCATGAATCCGCGTCTGCAATCCCTGCGGCAAGATGCTTCCGACCGGGCGCCGCGGCCGCCCAGAGACCAAAGGCGCCGTCCACGTGCACCCATGCGCCCGCCGCGTGAGCCTTCCGGCATACCTCCTGGATCGGATCGAACGCGCCGGTGTTTACATTGCCTGCCTGCGCACAGACGATGGTCGGCCCGGACAGTCGGGGCAGCTTATCAGCGCGCATCCTCCCCTGGCCGTCCACGGGCACGCGCACCACGCGATTTCTTCCCAGCCCGAGGAGCCCCAGGGACTTGAAGAGCGTCGAGTGGGCCTCTTCGCCGACGACGACTGTAATGGGAGGAGCGCCGAAAAGCCCGTCCGCCTCGACATTCCAGCCGGCCTGCTGGAGCTCGACGTGCCGGGCGGCAGCGAGCGCGGTGAAATTCGCCATGGTAGCACCGGTGACAAAGCCGGCCCCGCATCCTCGCGGCAATCCGAGGATGTCGATCAGCCAGCTCAAGGCGACTCGCTCCAGGAGGGCTGCTCCCGGGGTCACCCTGGAGAACGCGGCGTTCTGATCCCATGCCGCGGCCAGCCAGTTCGCTGCCACTGTCACCGGCAGCGAGCCTCCAATGACGAATCCGAAAAACCGGGGACCTGCCATGGCCATGGTCGCAGGTGAGCACACTTCGTCGAGTATTTTCATTACCGCGTCAGGCCGGACCGGCTCCTCGGTCAGCGGATCCTCGAGCGCGGACAGCGCCTCGACATCAGCGGCCGAAGGGGCAACCTGACGGTATTCAAGACCTTCCAGGTATGCGATTGCACGGCCCGCGGTTTCTTCCAGGAGACGACGCATCAAGCCCTCCTCGCTGCGCTCACGTTGAGATCAGTCGAACTCGCGGTGGGGGGCCGCCTGCTCCGCGCCGACGCGCCCGACGGCGATGTCCGCAACGAAGTAGTTCTCCCCGCGTATCTTGCAGCCTGCCAGGCTGCGAAGCATGGTGAGTTGTCCGACATGTGTCAGGGCATCCGCGAGGGGCCCCTGAAATACCTTCTCCGCCGGCGCATGCGGCGGCTCATCTGTGTCCAGGCAGGCATCGAGCGCAGAAAGGGAGGCATAGAATCGCGCCACTTCTTCGGGCCATGGCAGGGGCGCGGAATCGACCCAGCGGATTTCCCCCTTTACCATGCGCAGGGCCCAATCCAGAAGGTCGCCGATGTGCGCAAGGATCTCGACCGGCGTGCGGCTGGCAGCGGCGATCCGAAACGAGGCGAATGTCGGAGGCGCATCGCGGACCGCCTTGCCGCCACGGTAGGCAAGCGTCGCGAGCGTATGCCTGAGCAGGTCGCGCCTGGGGTCGGTGGGCTCGTTCATCACGATTCCTCTCTTGTCTTTATCGCTTTGGCCAATCCCATCAATGCGTGCCCGGCCTGCCTGCCCTTATAGACGGTGAGCGCATCCACCAGAAGGGGGTAGGCGGCCCGGGCAGCCGAAAGGTTCGTTCCCGCATAATTGCCCACCGCGTCCACCGCGTAGTCACGGGCTATGACGCTTCCGTCCAGGCGGATGATTTCGTCCAGCCGTGGAAGAAGGGAGGCGATGATCCGGGGGTCCAGGGTCGCCACAAGGGCCAGCGCACGCATTGCTTCCCATCGCACCCGGGATGAAGCCACCGCGGGCTCTGCAGGAGCTCTCAGCGCCAGAAAGCGGGAAAGACAAGGCGCACCACGGTATCCAGGGCAACGCCCAGGACGAACAGGTTGCCGAACTTCCTGTTGTGAGCGAATGAAACCGTGGAGAACCAGAGCGGCCAGATCGGGTAGCCGGGAGGGGCCGCCGCCGGCCGGGGTTTTGACAGGCGCTTGATGGCCGTCCAGGCCTCCCGGGATGCCACGAAAACGATCACGAGGATCGGGGTCAGGAAGCGCGGGACCACGATCATGTACAGGGTAATCGCATAGGCGAGAATAATGGCAGCCATGTTCAAATAGCGCGCCGCGGTTTCTCCGATTCTCACCGGGAGGGTGCCCACGCCCTTCTGCCGATCTTCTGCGGACTTGTCGATATGTTTGCCGACGTTGATGCTGGCCGTGCTCAGACCGAAGGGAATGCCGGCAAGCACGACGTTCCAGTTCCACTCCCTCACCAGGACGAGGTAGACCCCCGCGATCATGATAGGTCCCCAGATGAGGAATATGGTCAGCTCGCCGAGGGCGATGTACTTCAGCGGGTACGTGTAGAGGAGCAGCATGACCACGCCGTAAGCGAACAGAGCGATCACGATCGGGTCGAACCCCGTGTACAGAAGCGCGTAGAACCCCGCGAGCAGTGCCAGGACCCCGCTCACCACGAACCACCGCATCTGCTGGGGCTTGGTCCAGAAGCCCTGCACGAGGGGGTGCACGCCATATTGGATGCGGTAGTAGTTGTCCTTGTCGATTCCCCTGCTGAAATCGGTATAGTCGTTGAGCAGATTGTTCGCGCCGTGCGCGAGGAAAAGGCCGAGGGTGACAATCAGCCAGGTCAGCCAGGGGAAACGGCCGGCCTGCACGGCAAACAAGCCTCCGATGACGCAGGAATAGATCGTCACGGTGGCGACCCCGGATCGGGTGGCAATCAACCACTTCGAGACGACGTCCAGCGCATCCCATTCCTTCTTGTCGTCCATGCGTACGAGCGACCACGACGCTCTTCTCCACATGGCGAGATTAATGGCCATAGAGCCTTCCTCCCTTCGCGTGTGTCACCTCGAATATAAAACCGGGAGCCCGGAAAGAGTAGGGCGTTTATTCGATTGCTTTTTCGACCTGGGCCAGGTGGTGACTGCGGTGGAGCCCGCGGTTCAGCCGGACCGGTGTTCCGTCGCGTTCCACCTTTGCGAGGAAATCAGGAGACAGGGAGTCTATTTCTTCGTCTATCGCTGCTGCTGTTTCGACGGCCATCTTCGCAATCACCTCAACAGGGACCGCGTTGCAGAGAGGCCGCATCGATTCGTTGAACACGTCGGTGTCGATCAGGGACGGTCCGATGCCTTCCTTTTTCCATTTGGCAAGCAGCACGAGCGCCCTGTTGTCCCAGAAAGCCAGATGGGCCAGCAGGCCGCCGATGGTCCAGCCGGGCCCGCCGGCCGGCCGGCCGTAGTCCGAAGGGGAGAGCCGTGCGATCACCCTGTCCAGATGGGCGCGTTCCGCCGAGTTCGGCGGGGTGTACTGATTGGACATCCTGTTTCTCCTACGAAGTGACGCTTTTCAGCAAGGCCACGATGTTCTCGGTGGCCACGGTGGCCTGGATGTTGTGAATGTTGTTGTACACAAAGCCTCCGCCCTTGGAGAATATCCCGATGTTGCGCCTAGCCTCGGCGCGCACCTGGTCCGCGGTGCCGAAGGCCAGCGTGTGCTGTGTATCAACGGCCCCGCCCCAGAATACGAACGTGTCCCCGTAGGTGCCCTTGAGCATCTCGGGATCCATTCCCGCGGCGGAGATTTGCACGGGGTTGAGGATGTCGATGCCGGCCTCTGCAAAATCGTCGAGGTAGGCCACGACAGAGCCGCACGTATGATAGAAGGTTTTCCATCCCGTGTTTTTGTGCACCCAGTCGTTCATGGCCTTGTGCAGCGGCTTGAAAATCTCGCGGTAGGCATCCGGGGAGATGAACGGGCCGTTCTGGGAGCCGAAATCCGTGCCGCTCATCACCACCACGTCGATCCTGTCTCCCACTGCCTGCCGGTACATGGCCAGGTTTTTCATCTGCAGCTCGAACTGGTGATGAAAGATCGCCTTTATGTACTCCTTGCGGGTAAGGGTCGAGACATACCATTCCTCAGGGTCCCGTATCCCCTTGGGGTGCAGGACGGCCGGGCCGGGCACAATGGCGATGTCTCCGAACCCTGCGCCCCAGAAGTTGCCCACGATGCCATACGCGGAGCCCTCATACCACGCCCGCGTGGCGTCTTCGATGAAACGCAGCTCCTCCTCGGTGTACAGAGAGTAGCTCTGCGCAACCCACTCCTCTGGATCGAGCTTCGCCTCGTCGATCGGCTCCTGCCGGACGATGACGTCGAAGTAATACCCGTCTTTGGGCAGCCTTCCCGAGGGGGGAGCGGATCGATCCCCCTTGGGGTATTGGACGATGTCTCCATTGGCAAGCACGTCATACTCGAGGTGACCCGAGATCTCCACCTCGGTGCCGTCGAACATCCGGAACGGTTTCCAGTTTTCGTTCTTGTACCCGAACATCGTGGTAGGGAGCTGGATACCCACCGTGTCGATGCCAAGGGCCGTTTTCACAGACTCCTCCACCTCGGCCAGCATCTGGAAAGGATCGTAGACCCGGATCTTGCCGCCGGTAATCCCCAGCGCCTTCTTCAATTTTGCATACGCGCTGGCCTGGATGCCGGTAACCAGGGTGCTCCCCAGGTCCAGCGGCGGCCGGTCCGGCTGCTGGTGGTGAATGGCCTTGCGGAGCCGCTCTCGTGATGTCATGTGTGTCTCCACCCTGATGATAGAACAGGACCGAGCGGGCGGCAAGGGACGTCCCGACGTCCCGCGGAAGAGACGACGCGAGCGGCTCCGGCAACCTGCGCTCCCGCCCTCGATACGCTCGAGCTGCGCATGATCGCGGCGTGGAATGAAGCGCACCCTGAGGCCCCGGTCAGCACCGTTCAGCAGCTCGATCCTGTCACCTGGGAGGAGAGACTCGCAACCGCGGCCCGGTCAGGTACGCTCAGGATTGCGGAGTGGGCGCCCCGGCTGAATGACGCGGCAAATCAGGAGCTTCGCGCAGCGGCAGCCGCCGGATCAGAACTGCTGGACAACGCTCGACCCTGATGACGTGACCGTAGCCTTTGCCCCGCCTCCGTATGCGACCCTCCCTGACCCGGACACGATGATGGAAATGGTGCGCCGCGCATTGATCACCGCTTCTCCCGAGCCATTCACGGTCACTTCCGCCGCGCCGCTCACAAGATCGCGCCCCTGCATACTCCCGGAGCCGCTGATTGTGACGGACAGCTGATCGGTTTTGCCCTCCGCGGTAATGCCGCCTGATCCGTTTATCGTGACCTCCAGCCGGCCGACGTCCAGCTCTGAGTAGATGCCGCCCGAGCCCGAGATCTCCAGGATGAGGGCGTCCGAGCGAATGAGAGTGGTCGCGTGCAGATTGCCCGAGCCGGAGATCTTCACCGCGCTGAGCTGCGGGACGCTGATAAGAAACTCCAGCTGCGAGACGTGCACCGGCTTCACGCCTTCCTTGAAACCGAGATAGAGGACGCCTGCGCGCACTTCGGTCTTCACGAGCGGAAGGAGATTGTCATCGGTTTCCACCGATACTGACTGCGTGCCCCCCTGGCTCAACGTGACATTGCCGGACCCCTCGATGACGATGGCGGTGAAGGCGGCAACAGTGCGGCTTTCCGTCCGCAAGATTCCCGAGCCGTTGACCACGTTTTCCCGGGCTCCCAGGGCAAAGCCGCTGAATGCCGCCAGGAGCAGCGCTCCACAAAGAACTGCCGCGCGAACGATACGACTCACGATGAACCTCCGATTGCATCGCGGTACCCCGCGTATTCGGCGTGCGGAATGTTGCCCGTCTCAGGCGATGTACTGCTTCTGGGACAGTTTTCCGTGCGCGATCTTCAGCTTCCGCTCGATGTCGATCCGGTAGGGACACAGCGCGGAAAGCGCGCTGTAGTCCGTTGACGGGTCCACTTTTGCGGCGAGCGCCTGGTACTCCGTGCGCGCCAGCTCCGCCTGCTGAAACCACTGCCGGAGCCTCTCCCGCAGCGCATACCGCGCGGCATCGGTCACGCGCATGTCGTCCATCTGCCGGTCGAAAAGCCCTTCCAGGAGAAAGACCTTCTGGGGATCGAAATCAGCGCTGCGGCATTTATCGCACAACCTGCAGACATAGTCACCCAGCTCGGGTGCCGACCTGTACAGCTCGTTTTTCTCCGCATCGGTCATCGGGGTGAATCGAGAAACGATATCGAGGTCCGCAGCGAGCATCTCGGCCGAGTTGATGCCCGCCACTACCATCGCGACGGGAAGACCGAGGGTGTACCGCAACGCGACCGCCGGCGAGCGGTAGAGGTATCCATCGCCCAGCGCTTTCATGGCGATGACGCCGACCCCTCGCTCCGCGCACAGCGGCAGAAGCTCTCCTTCTATTCCGGGGTAGTTGAACCGGTCGTAGTAATTGAACCCGGTCATGAGCACGTCGAACCGGTGCCGGCGCACTGCTTCCTTCATGGCGTCGGGTCTGCCGTGGCCGCTGATGGCGACGAACCGGATCTTGCCCGCCTTGCGGGCTTCCAGGGCTCCTTCCATGGAGCCCCCCGGACCGAGGATTGCGTCCACCTCCGCCACGGTCTGCACGGCATGCATGAAAATGACATCCACGTGATCGGTCTTCAGGTTGCGCAGGCTCGTGTCGAGCTGGGTGAGAAATCCCGCGCGCGTACGCTCCATGGATTTTGTTGCTAGAACGTACTCGCTGCGGCGATGGCTGACCCCACGGCCGATCTTTGTCTCCGAGATGCCGTCTCCATAACTCGCGGCGGTCTCGATGTAGCTGCCGCCCCGGTCAAGGTAGGCGCCCAGGAGGCGCGCCGCTTCCGCCGAGGTGATCTCCACCAGGTGAAAGCCGCCGAAACCCAGAACGGAAACCTCGAGACCCGTCTGTCCAAGCCTGCGCTTCTGCATGTCATCCTCCCTGCACGGCAGCTTCGGGGAGCTGCTCGTCGCTCTCGAGCCCCTGCTGCTTCCACAGCGTGTAGTAGAGGCCCTGCGTGCGAAGAAGCTCCAGGTGCGAGCCCTGCTCCACGACCCTGCCTTTCCTGAGCACCACGATCCTGTCAGCGCTGGCCACCGTGGAAAGCCTGTGCGCGATGAGCAGCGTGACGAAGCTCGGTCTCGTGGCGATGATCCCGTCGATGGTCCGGGTGATCTCTTTCTCGGTTTCATTATCCAGGGAGCTGGTAGCCTCGTCGAAGATCAGCAGGTGGGGCTTTCGGAGCAGCGCCCGCGCAATTGCCAGGCGCTGTCTCTCGCCTCCGGAGAGCTTCAGCCCTCCTTCCCCGATCCGCGTGTCCAGGCCGTCGCGGCTGCGCTCCAGGAGTCCCCGCAGCTGGGCGGCCTCCAGGCTCGCCATGCACTCCTCGTCCGTAGCCTCCTGGCGCACGAACCTCAGATTGTCCCGGATGGTGCCGGCAAAAAGCTCGATGGCCTGCGGAACGAATCCCACGTGCGTGCGGAGGAGGTCGTAATTCACGTCACGGGAATCAACGCCATTGAAAAGTATCCTTCCTGCGTTCGGCTGGTACAAGCCGAGGAGAAGCTTGATGAGGGTGCTCTTTCCCGCGCCCGAGGGCCCGACAAAGGCGACGCTTTCTCCCGACCGCGCGGCAAAGGACACGTCCGAGAGGGCGTACTCGCGCGCCCCGGGGTGCCGGTAGGTGACACCGGAGAACTCAAGGGATTCGACGCCGTCGGGAACCGCGCCCCCGGGATTGGAGGGGGCGGGCGCCTGAGCGAGAATACGTGCCACATTCTCCAGGCTTGCGCGCGTTTCCTGGTACTTGGTGATCACGCTCCCGATCTCTCCCAGCGGAGAGAAGATGGCAAATGAGTAGAAAAGCAGGCTGAAGAACTCCCCCAGTGTGACGAGCTTGAGGTACACGAGGATGAGCATCTGGAGCAGAAACAGGGCCCGGAAGAAGTTGATTGCCGTGCCCTGGAAAAACATAAGCACGCGCACCGTCTTCACTTTGGCCAGCTCGAGGTCGAGGATTTTCTGGTTGGTGGCGTTCAGCCTGTCGATCTCCTGGGTTTCCAGCCCGAGGCTCTTGATGAGCTCGATGTTGCGAAGGCTCTCCGTGGTGGATCCCGCAAGCGCGTTCGTTTCAGCGAATATCCTGCCCTGCACCTGCTTGATCCTGCGTCCCAGTGAGGAAACGAGAACGGTCAGAATGGGGACCAGGATGAGGAGCGCCACACCGATGCTCCAATGCACGAAGAACGAGTACCCCAGAACGAGCAGCAGGGTGAGTGAGGAGATGAAGACCGTGTTGATGGACTGCCCGATCATGTCGCGGCTGTCCGTGCGCGCTTTCTGCAATTGCTGGAGCACGGCGCCGCTCTGCTGGTCCTCGAATGCCCGGAAGGGAAGGCGCAGGGAGTGTGCGATGCCGTCCGCGTACATGCTGGCGCCCACTGACTGGGAAACGACGTTCACGTAATAGTCCTGGAAATTCTTGGCAATCCTGCTGACCATGGCCACGGTGATGAACGCAAGGATCAGAAGGCCCACCCCGCTTATGAACTCCGCCCGGGGAATTGTGGCGATATTCGACGCGTACTTGTCCACGATGATCCGGAAAATTTGTGGGTCAAGGAGGGAAAACACCTGGTTGATGACCGCGAGGATGATGGCAAGGACAATCATCCCCTTGTGCGGCCTGAGGTACGACAGGAGAAGCTTCATACGCAAAGATACCACTCGCGGTTGCGGGGGGACAGCACAGCTGGCCTTGGACAGCGCGCCGGCCTTGGACAGCGACGCCGCTGCGGCGCGGCGGCCCGCCCTACTGTGCGACTGCCACCTTCTCTCCGTCGTTCAGGAAGCTCTGGCCCTCGGTGACCACGAGCATTCCCGTCTCGAGCCCGCTCGCAATCTCGGTGACCGCCTCGTCGCTGATGCCCGTGCGCACCGCGGTCTTCTTGACGACGGTGCCTCCGTCCGACTGGACAACCGCGTACACATAGTCGACCCCTGTTTCCGTCACCACTGCGCTGTTCGGTACAACGACCACGTTCTCCCTGTTTTCGACCGGAAAGCTCACGCGCGCGAACATGCCGGGCTTGAGGGTTGCGGCCGGGTTTGCGATCTTTACCTTCACTACGTAACCCTGGGTCCGGGGGTCCGCGGCCGGGCTGATGGTATCGACGATGCCACGAACGCTTTCACCGCCTGCCGCATCAACGCTGATCGGCACCGTCTGGCCCTTGTGGATTTTCTCCACCATGCTTTCCTCCACGCTCGTCTCCGCGGTCATGCTGCTCACGTCGATGACCACAAAAGCGGGCACGGCGCTGGATACCAGCTCACCGGGGTCCACATTGCGCGTGGCGACCAACCCCGTGATGGGGGAGGTGATGACAGTGTTTCGAAGCTGGGACTCCGCGAGGTCCGCCGTTGCCTGGGCCTGATCCACCTGGGTGGAGGCCACGCCCGTGGACTGGGGCCCCCCCCTGTCCTGGATGAGGCTGAGGTTCTGCCTGGCCGTGTCCAGCGCGATTCCCGCGCTGTCGAGCTTCGCCTTCATGCTGTCGAGCTGCTGCCGCGAGGCGGTGCCGTCGGTGAAAAGCTTTTGCGTCCTCTCGTAGATGTCTTTCGCGTCGTCGTACTGCACCTGCGCCTGTTTTACCGCGGCCTGGGCCTGGATGACCTGGGAAGAAAGGCTGGAGTCGCTGGTACGGGTAAGGTTCGCCTTCGCGCTTTCAAGGGCCGCCCGCGCCTGCCGTACCTGCGCCTCATTGTCATTCGCCTCGAGCGTGAAAAGAACGTCACCCCTGCGCACCATCTGGCTCACATCCGCCTTCACGGAGGCCACCCGACCCGCAATCTTGGGGGACACGACGATCTCCTGGCGCGGGCGGATACGGGCGGGATATTCCAGGGAGATGGCTATCGCGGAACGCGTTGCGGCGGCCACGGTGACGTTTTTCACGCTCTGCTGCGCGGCCTCCTTTGACGGGCCGCAGCCCGCCACTGCCAGGGCGGCAAGGGCGGCGAGCACAAGCCCTGCGCGGTATCGATCCCCGCCCGAATGAGTTGAGGGTGATGTCATCGCAGCTTCCTTTTCATGTCGTCGATCAAAGTGTACACAACAGGCAGGAGAATCGGCGTAAGAAGAGTCGAAGTGATCAGGCCCCCGATGAGCACCACGGCCATGCCGGATCGTATCTCGCTTGATGCGCCGAGGGACAGCGCCAGGGGCATCATTCCGACGATCATGGTCACCGACGTCATGATGATCGGGCGCAGACGCGTGATACCTGCTTCCACCAATGCCTTTCGCAGCGGCATGCCGCGTTTGACAAGCGTGTGGGTGTAATCGATGAGAAGAGTGCCGTTCTTCGAGATGAGCCCGTCGAGCATGATGAGGCCGATGAAAGTGATGATGTTGATCGCCTTGCCCGTGAGAGCCAGGGCGGCGAAAGCGCCGATCACCCCGCAGGGGATGGAGAGCATGCGGATGAGCGGCGTGAGGAAAGATTCATAGAGCACGACGAGCACCATGTACACCAGGAGGATCGAAGCCACCAGCGCCCAGGCCAGGGACCCGAACGCGCTCGCCATGTTCTGCGTATCCCCGCCGTAGCTGATGTCGTAGCCGAATGGCATGCGCAGCGCGTTCAACTTCCTCTTGACGTCAGCGGTGATGGCTCCCAAGGGCCGGCCCTGTATATTCGCGGAAATGGTGGCCACGTTCTGCCTGTCGCGCCGGAGAATCTCCTGGGGGCTTTCCGTGCGGAGGAACGAGGCCACCTGCGAAAGGGAGATCTGCTGGCCCAGCGGGTTGGTCACCTTGATGGTGCCAAGGGCGTAGGGCGTCTTCATCTGGTCCTCGCGGTAGCGCACGATCATGTCGAACTCGTCTCCCGCGTGCCGGTAGACCCCCACGTTGGTGCCGGCAAGGGCCGTGCGCAGCACGGTAGCGAGATCGTAGGTGGTGAGGCCGTGCGCGGCAGCCGCCAGCCGGTTGATGCGTACGCTCACCTCGGTCTGCGCGGCGCGCATGGTGTTGTCCACGTCCGCGGTACCCGGCACGGAGTTCGCGGCGTCCTCCACCTGTCGGGAGACCTGGCGCAGCACGTCGCGGTTGGGGCCGCTGACGTTCACGATGAGCGGCTTCGTGCCTTCGATCGAAGTGCGCGTGATGATGCCGGGCTCGGTGACGGAGAAATCCACTCCGGCAAGTTGTTTCCCCCATTCACGCAGCTCGCGCGCGACGGCGGACTGGCTCTTGCGGCGCTGGCCCTTGTCCTTCAAGCGCACGATGATTTCCGAGGTGGACACCGTGGTGTCGCTGCCGATGGTCGCGAAGCTGTCCTGTACCTCGGGAAGCGCCAGGATGTGCTGCTCGGCCAGCTTCGTCTTGGCGTCGGTCTGGGGGAAGCCGGCCCCGGGGCCAAGGTTGATGTCCACCACGAGCCTGCTCTGGTCGAACGTCGGCAGGAACTCGGTCTCGATGGCCTTCATCGGGATGAGCGCGAGGCTGGCAACGACGAGTACCGTGATGCCGGCAATGACCGCGCCCCTGTTGCCCAGCGCCCACTCGAGGAACCTGCGATAGGCGCCCTTGACCGTGCCCTCGAAGAAGCGTCCGAGAAGGCCCTGCGCGGTTTCCGGGCCCGCCGTCTCCCCGGCCGAATCGGGCTTGTTGCGCGCGCGGCGTCTCCCTCCGGCCTTTACGAGCATCCGTGACGCCATCATCGGCGTGATCGTGAATGACACGAGCAGGGAGAGAAGGGTCGCGCACACGACGGTGAGCCCGAACTGCTTGAAAAACTGGCCGACGATGTCCGTCAGGAATGCGATGGGCGCGAACACCACCACGTCACACAGGGTGATTGCCACGGCGGCGAGCCCGATCTCCATCCTGCCGCGCACGGCGGCGGTGCGCGCGTCTTCGCCGAGGTGGATGTGCCTGTCCACGTTTTCCAGTATGACGATGGAGTCGTCCACGAGGATGCCGATGCACAGGCCGAGGGCCATCAGGGAAACGATATTCAGCGTGAAGTGGAAAAGCCACATCGCGAAAAACGTGCCCACGAGAGAGACGGGGATTGCAACAAGGACGATCAGCGAGGAGCGCCATCGCCGCAGGAACAGGAAAAGCACCAGCGCGGTGGTGATGATGCTTTCGACCAGGTTCAGCCGTGTCTCGTCCAGGGATGCGTTGATGAACTTCGTGGCGTCGCTTGCCACGGTGAGAGAGGTACCGGGAAGGAGCGTGGGCTGCAGCTCGACCAGCTCTCTCTTCACCCGGCTGGCCGTGTCCACGACGTTCGCATCACTCTGCTTGCGCACCATGATCCCGATGGAAGCCTGCGTGTTCAGCCGCACCGCCTTGTTGGGGGTCGGGTAGTCTATCGTGACGTCCGCGATCTCCGCGAGGCGCACGCTTCCGCCCGAGATCGTCGGCACGCGCATGTCCTTCACGTCCTGCACATCCCCGAACTCGCCGACCAGCCGCACGGTGACCTTGCGCGTGCGCTGAGTGATCTGGCCTGCGGGGAGATTCAGGTTCTCCGCCTGAAGCACGCCGAGGAGCGTCGTGGCGCTGATGCCGAAGTACTCCATGGCCGCCTTGTCCACCGTGACGAGAAGCTGCTTTTTGAATCCTCCCGCGAGGCTCACATTACCCACCCCGGGCAGGCTCTCGATGCGGCGCATGATCCTGTCCGCCTCGTTGTACAGCTCCTCGGGGGAGGCGGCCCCGGAAACGGAGATGATGAGGATGGGCTGGCTGTTCAAGTCGTACTTGGCCATCACGGGCTTCGTGGCGTCCTTGGGAAGCTTGTCCGAGATGCCGGCGAGCGCGCTCTGCACATCGATGACCGCCGCGTTCAGGTCAGTGGACAGCGTGAACATCAGGATCGTGTAGCCGAAGCCGGTGCCGGAGGTCGAACGGATCGTGTCGATGCCGTTCACGCCCGATACCGCATCCTCGATGGGCTTGATCACGTCCTTGTCCACTTCCTCCGCGCCCGCGCCGATGTACGTGGAGTGGATGGTGATCACCGGCGTGTTCACCTCGGGGAAAAGGTCGGCGCCGAGATTCGCGTACCCGGCGATTCCGAGCCCCAGGACGAGGGCCATCCCCATGATGATCGCGGTGGGTCGTCGGACGGCCAGCTCGGTGATGTTCATGCGCCCCTCAGATCCGTTCCCCGGTGATGCGGGCAATGTCCGCAATCGCTTCCTCCCGCGTGTACCGCGCGAAGAGGAGGTCAAGCTCCGCCGAGCCTGCCAGGATGTCGGTGCCGTGTACGTCGTCCCTGCTGGCCATGCCGTTCTCCAGTGACGCCCGCGCGTTGCGGAGGCGCTCCTCCGCGTAGTCCGCCCTGGCCTGCTTCTCCTTTACATCACCGTCGGCTTTCACGACGGCATCGACCGCCCTGCGCACGTCCAGGCGCACCCGCTTCTCATCCAGACTGAGCCCCATCCCCGCCATCTCCAGATCCTTTTCCGCCTGGCGTACGCGTTGAAGGGAGGCGCTCCCGTCGAATACGCTCATTTTCATGCCAATGCTGACCACGAGGTCCCAGTCCCAGGTGGTGTTGTTCCAATTCCAGGTCGAGAACGGAAGGTCTTCCTGCCCCGAGAGATCGAGTGTGAGGCCGAGTGAGATATCGGGACGGAACAGCGAGCCGCCCTCTTCCAGCGCGAGCTTTTTCCGCGCCTGGCTCATGCGTGTGCGGGATGCTGCCAGGGCAGTTGAGGCCGCGCGCGCTTTCTCACGGAGAGACTGCTCGTCCAGAGGGGGGAGCTGCGCCCTGAAGCCCGTTACAAGATCCTCGGCCTTTGGCTCCAGGCCGGTGAGCAGGCCCAGGCTTTCCAGCGCGGTAGCCTTGCTCTGTCCCGCCTCGGCGAGCTTCGCTTCGAGCGAAGCGAGGTTTGCCTGCGCTTCCAGCACGGTCTCCTTGTTGATGGTCCCCTGGTCGAAGGATTTCCGCCGGTCTGCCGCGATTTCGGCTGCCGTGTCCCTGATCCTTCTCAGCACTGTTTCCGAGTCCCGTGCGAGCAGGGCGCCGAAGTATGCCCTGTGCACGTCCCGGTCGATGTCCCATTGCTGGGCCAGGAGCTCGGTCCCTGCCGCGTCTACCTCGAGGGCGGCAAGATCGATTGCATTCCTGATCTTTCCCCACGTGAAGATCGGCTGTGAGAGGGACGCACTGGCGGTGAAATAGTTGTGCAGCTGGGCGCCGACGGTGAAGTCCTGAGGAGGAATCCCAAAGGAGCCCAGCGGGATCGGAGCCGGACCCAGCACGCCGGCCGGGATCGTGGGCGAGATGGTTCCCAATGTACCCGCCGCCACCGTGTACCCTTTCGGCGGGTTGACGAGGTAGGACGCGGATGCCTGCAGGTCGATGTGCGGCCAGGCCCTGCTGCCCGCCTCCTCGAGCGCGAGACGGGACTTGCGCACGGCGAGCTCTTTTACGCGCACCCTCTCCGAGGCCTTGCGCGTAAGGGTGTACGCATCCTCGAGGGTGAGCCCCGTCGACTGTGACAGGGCGGGCAGCGCGACGCAGAGCAGGGGCAGCAGGACGAAGCCGCGCCGGAGCTTCAAGGGCATCTTATTCTCCCGACAGCCTGAGGGAGATCATGCGCCTGAGACGGTTGATTTCAGAGTCGACGCGGGACGGCTCTGCAAGGGCTGCCGAAAAAAGCACGCCGAACACGGTCACCCTGATCAGGGACCGACGGTTCTCCGAGTCGACGGTGTGCGCCACCCGTCCCCTCCTTTGTCCTGCAACAAGCCTTTCGACGAGACTGCAGAACTGCTCGAGCTTCCCTTCCAGCATGTTCATCTGGCTGGATTCGAACAGCATCCCGCGGAGGAGCGGCAGGTAGTGTTTGAGGGAGCCGAACCCGATGTCGATGAATCTTTGCATCCGGACCCCGGTCGGCTCTTTCGACTCCACGAGCTCCCGGATCTGGGCCAGGAACCTGTTCCACCCTTCATCTACCGTTGCGCGAAACAGATCCTTCTTGTCATTGAAATACGTGTAAATCGTGCCCGAAGAGATGCCGGCGCGGAGGGCGATGTCCTTGATGAGGGTCGCATCATAACCGATCTCTCCGAACACGGAGAACGCGGCATCGAGAATCTGGGCAGGTTTTTTTCCGTCCTTTTTCCTTGCCATACCGCTCCGTCCTTATATTGATTGAACGTTCAATTAATAATAGCAGCATGGTGCGGGTGTGGCAAGCCCCGGCTTTGGGTATAATCACCGTCGGACAAAGCGCGAATGCAACGGAGGCTATCACGCCATGGGTGACACGAATCGATTCATCGAAGAGCTTCAGAGCGCGTGGCGGGATGAGAAATCCGCCGCTCTCACCTACGCCGCGGCAGCGGAGAGGGAGAAAGACAGCCGGCGCCGCGACATCTTCCTCCGCATGGCAGCCGAGGAGGCGAAGCATGCCGAGCGCTGGGAGAAGAGGCTGCGCGAGCTGGGTGCGGAACCGGGCGCATACACCGAGACACCCGCGGAGGTCCGGCGCAGGCGTGACCTTGTCGTGCAGGACCCCGAGGTAATTGCGACGACCATGGCGGCAGCGGAAGGAAATGCGGACGGGGCCTACGAAACACTTGCGGCGTTGGCCCCCACGGAACAGGACCGCAAGGCGTTTGCCGACGCGGGTCGGGCGGAACGGGCGCACGATCGGGTTCTCAAGGACATGGCGGCCCGGGCGGAACACCCGCGGAGCAGGCTGGATATGATCCTGGGCCGGGAGCGTCACGTGCGCGGCGGAGGGTGGATCGGCCAGGCCATCTACGGCGTGAACGACGGGCTGGGCGCCGCATTCGGGGTGGTGAGCGGCGTGGCCGGTGCCACGCATGTGAACAGCTCCTTCGTGCTCCTGAGCGGGTTCGCCTCAATGGTCGCCTCCGCTCTTTCCATGGGCAGCGGCGCCTACCTGGCCGTGAAGTCGGAAAAGGAAGTGCACGAAGCGGAGCTCTCCCGTGAGCGCCACGAAATAAAGGAGAATCCCGACGAAGAGCGGGAGGAGCTTTCCCTCTTTTACCAGCTCAAGGGCTTCTCGGAGGAGGAAGCCAATGCCATGGCGGCGCGCATGGCGGAGAATCCAGAGGAGATGCTGAAAACCCTGGCGCACGAGGAGCTGGGTCTTTCCGACCAGGCGTTCCAGAACCCGTTGCGCTCGGCGGTCAGCGCTACTGTCGCAACGGCCGTCGGGGCCGCGGTCCCGGTTCTTCCCTATCTGTTCATCGGCGGCCTGGCCGCGCTGGTCACCTCGTTCGTCATCAGCACCCTCGCCCACTTCGCCGTGGGAGCAGCCAAGGTCGTGGTCACGGGGCGCTCCTGGTGGAAGAGCGGCCTGGAGATGATGGTGATCGGGTTGGGCGAGGCGGGCATCACCTACGGCATCGGGCTTCTCGTCTCTCCCCTGCTCGGGTGAAAGTGCGAACCTTGATATTTAGACGGTTCTGTGCGAAACAGTGCAAGAGGTGACCGATGGCTGACAGGAATCCACTTGGTGAAAAGGTGCGCACGATCCGCGAATCCCGGAGCATGAGCGTGGAGCAGCTCGCGGAACGCGCGGACCTGGCCCCGGAGCTGGTGGCGCAGATCGAGTCGGGCGCGCTCGTGCCTTCGCTGAGCCCCCTGATCCGGATTGCGCGATCTCTGGGCGTGCGGCTGGGCACGTTCCTCGACGATCAGGAGCACGTGGGTCCGGTCATTTCGCGCGTGGGTGAGCATGAGACGGTGGTGCGCTTTTCCGGAAGGGAGAGCCCCGCGCGCAGCGATCTGGACTTCTTTTCCCTCGCCGCGAACAAGGCCGGGCGCCACATGGAGCCGTTTCTCATCGACATCCATCCGGGCTCCGCGCAGGGTGTCCGGCCTTCCACCCATGAGGGGGAGGAGTTCCTCTACGTTCTTTCCGGTGAGGTGGAGGTCGTGTACGGCAAAGACATGTACAGGCTGAAAACGGGCGACTGCATGTACTATGACAGCATCGTGCCGCATCACGTGCACAGCGCCGCGGGATCCGAAGCGCGCGTCGTGGCCGTGGTCTACGCGCCGTAGCCAGGGACGGCGAGCTCGGCCGAGGCATGGACGCCGACAGGCCGAGCATAGGAGGGCCCCCATGGAGAATGTCACCCAGACTTTGGGACAAGTGCTGGAGCGCCAGGCTGCGCTTCTTTCTCAAAAGGAGTTCATTGTTTTTCCCGACCGAAACCTGCGCTTTACCTATGCGGAGTTCGACCAGCGAGTGAACAATCTGGCTGCGCTCGCCGGCGTTGTGATCTCGAACCCTTCTCGCACGGACCCCATCGTCATGCTCAAGCATTTCGGGCCCGGCAACCCCAAGCTTAAAATCCTGTAAGAAGGCGCTTTCGAGGTCGGTCTGTACGCAGCAGGAACCGGCTGCGCATGGGCGAAAAATGGCAAAAAAATAGTTTGACACATCGTTTCTGACATGGTAACGTTGCCGCAATCGATACCGAGAACGTTTTCATTGGACGATAGAGGATGACGAAATGCCCGGCAATGACAGGACTAGGCGTATCGCGCTCATTGCCACTAAGTCGCAGGCCGAGACCTGGCCGGACAGCTTCGTCAGCAGGATCTGAGGGAAGGGGAAGGCGGCAGGCAGGCGCGTGATGACGTCGATCAAGGACATCGCACGGGACGTCGGATGCTCGATCTCCACGGTGTCACGGGTCATCAACGACCGCGACGCAGTGGACCCGCTCACGCGGAAAAAGGTGCGGGAAGCCATCGACCGCCTCGAGTACGTGCCCAACCTCACTGCCCAGGGCTTGCGGGTCAATCGCGGCCGCCTGATCGGTGTGGCCATTCCGAACAGCACGTTCGGAGCCTTCAGCGTCGTGGTGCAATACGCCCTCGAGGCCGCCTACAGCCACGGCTTCAACATCGTCCTGGTGAACTCCCACGACGACCCCGACCTCGAGGAGACCCTGATCAAGAGCCTCCTGAGCAGGGAGATCAATGGGGTGATGCTCACCCGGGTGTCCGACGAGAGCAAGATCGTGACAAAGATCGTCAATCGCAACATCCCCATCGTCGTGATCGACAGGGCCTTCGAGCACGAGAACGTGTCCAACGCCGTGCTCGACAACCACAGGGCGGGCTGCATGGCCGCTGAGCACCTCATGGGGCTCGGCCACAGGCGGATCGCCTGCATCACCGGGCCGTTGAAGATCGCCCTTTCTCGTGAAAGGCTGAAAGGGTTCCAGAGCACGCTCGCGGAAAAGGGCGTGAGCCTTCCCCCGTCCCACCTCTTCGAGGGGAACTTTCTGTACCACACCGGGGGCCAGGGAGTGCAGGCGCTCAGCGGGCGGGGCGCTACATACACGGCGCTCTGGGCCATGAATGACCTGATGGGTTTCGGTGCGATGCGGGCCCTCCAGGAAAGGGGAGTGAGGGTGCCCGAAGAGGTTTCCGTGCTGGGGATGGACGACCTGGAAATAGCGGAGATGGTCAGCCCGCCCCTCACCACGATCCACTACCCGATCAAGGAGCTCGTGGAGAGGGCAATGGAGCTTCTGATTTCACAGATCACCAGCAGGGAGCTCCGTTCGGAGACGATCGTGCTGGAGCCCAGCCTGACGATTCGGGGGTCAACAATGCGATGTCCCGCGACCGAACAGGCCGGTGCCGGTCGATTCCCCGATGAGATCAAATGAAAGAGAGGAGGTGTTGCGTATGTAGAAATCTCGCCCGATGACTGGCCGGTGGGCGAAGGCCCGGGATTGATGTCAAAGCCTATATGAGGAGGAGCGCAATGAAACTTCGCGTCTTATCTATGATGATCGTTTTGTAACTGTTCAGCTCCCCGGGAGGCAAAGTACCGGACAAATGTTAAGGATTCCGGAAACTCAAAAAGTCTGTCACTCTCGCAGGTATGGGAGGGGAAAAAGACTATCATCTGCCGCGAATCCC